>ENA-OSEY01002782-OSEY01002782.1-marine-metagenome-genome-assembly--contig:-NODE-2782-length-11037-cov-3.103285_pt1 | contig 11037 bp, 13 predicted proteins | sample MGYA00248465_ERZ534230 | MGnify/ENA primary metagenome ERZ534230 (study PRJEB26409, sample SAMN06344110) | marine metagenome | isolation source: Sea water from surface | place: Atlantic Ocean:Southern... | reverse complement strand
TAATGCCTGGTCATTCGATAATACACCCTGACCATTAGATATGGTGATGTCATAAATGGCATCCCTATCAAGATTCCAGCTTATTTTTTTAAGATTTTTAAAGCCATGGTCTTCACTTCCGACTTTAGAAAAATTTTCTCCAATATTTTCCAATTTAATGCCCACTAAAATATTTAGTATTTATACCAGAAACTTATAAACTTATAAATAAGGTATTATATACTTTTTAAAAAAAATAAATTAATTTATTCATTAAATGGTTAAAATTTGTTTAATAGATGATGATCAAAATATTTTAGCTTCATTAAGCCTAGCTTTAAAAGCTGAAAATTTTGAAGTTGAAACATATTCTGACGGATTATCGGGATTAGAGGCTCTCAACTCTGTTAACTTTGATATAGCAATTTTAGATATAAAAATGCCAAGATTAGATGGTTTGGAAGTTCTACAAAAACTCCGAAATTCTTCAGATATTCCAGTTATATTCCTAACATCAAAAGATGATGAAATAGATCAATTACTAGGCCTGAAAATGGGTGCAGATGATTATATAACAAAACCCTTTTCTCAAAAGTTATTAATTGAGAGAGTGAAAGTAATATTAAAGAGAACCACCTCATCATCTGAAGAAAATCAAGTTGCGAGTGATTCACTTTTAGAAAGAGGAGAATTATTATTGAATATGGACAGACATGAATGTCAATGGAAAAAAGAAAGAATAAAATTAACTGTCACCGAATTTTTAATTCTAGAATGTCTTGTTCATCGACCAGGTTATGTAAAAAATAGAGATCAGCTGATGTCAGCAGCTTATAGTGATGATTTATATGTTGATGATAGAACAATAGATAGCCATATCAAAAGAATCAGAAGAAAATTTAAATTAATTGATAATGAATTTAATTCTATAGAAACATTATATGGAGTTGGCTACAGATTTAACCAATAAAAGAATGCTAAATTTATTAAAACCAAGATCTTTAGGTGCTAGAATTTTAGCAATAAATTTTATTGGTTTGTTATTATTAGCATTAGGATTTATTTATGTTGATAAGTCAGAAGATAATTTAATTAAAGCTAGAATTGAAGCATTACTTGTACAAGCAAATCTTTTTGCTTTTTCGTTTGATTTAGATCCAGGCATAAGAGAAAATTTTAGAGAAAATTTAAATAAATTTATTCTGAAAAGACAAGATGTTGATAAATTCATAACTACTAGAACTAGAATATTTGATAAAAATCAAACAATCATTTTTGATACTAGTGATTTTGATAACCGCAGACAAAATAACAAAAACAAAGCTTATTTTGATAAAGTTTTTGAAGCCATAGAGAATTATTTTGGAAGAAATGCTCAGGTATTACCCAGTGAAGGTTTCTCATCATTTGATATTGATCAAGCTCTAAATGGTAATACTGTTGCGAAAGAATACAAATTAAGTAATGGAGGAATTATTGTTCATGTTACAGTTCCAGTATATAACAACAATGAAATAGTTAATGCTTTACTACTTACAACTGAAGAAGGGGATATTGGTTTAATCCTCCAAGAAGGAAGGCGGGGATTTATTAGGGTATTTATAATTACAATTTTTGTTACATTATTTCTATCTGCTTCATTATCAACTACGATAGCTCGCCCTTTAACAAGATTGTCCAAAGCTGCTGAAAGAGTTACTGATGCAGGTATTGGTGATACGCCAATAATGGATAATAGAAGAGATGAGATTGGCACTTTATCTAGATCAATTAGAAGAATGACTGTCGCTCTTCAGGATAGAGTAAGTGCTGTAGAGGCATTTACAGCTGATGTAGCTCACGAGGTTAAAAACCCTCTTACTTCACTTCAAAGCGCAATAGAAACATTAAATACATCAGAAAATGAAGATGAAAAAAAAGCTCTTATTTTAATTGCTTTTAAAGACTTGAAAAGGCTCGATAGATTAATATCGGATATTTCGTCAAGCTCAAGACTTGAGGTAGAGTTAGCTAAGGGTGAATTTATTAAAATTGATGTAAGAGATATTTTAAAATCTGTGATTGAAGTAACAGAATCGACAATTATTAAAAAGTATGGTGTCGATATTGAGTATGAAATTACTAAAGAAAATATAATTATAAATGGCATAGGTGATAAAATTGCTCAAGTTTTTCATAACCTAATTGATAACGCTCTATCTTTCTCAGAAAAAGGCGATTCAATTTGTATTCATCTATGGAAAGCTAAAAATGCTGCAGTTGTAGAAATAAAAGATAATGGTCCTGGAATTCCTAAAGAAAGTTTAATTAAAGTCTTTGATAGATTCTATACATATAGACCAAATGATAAAAGCTTTGGTAATAACTCTGGTTTGGGCTTATCAATCTGCAAACAAATAATTAAGACACATGGTGGATCTATTGTAGCTGGAAATAAAGAAAATGGAGGAGCTATATTTACAGTTACCTTACCTTTGGTTAATAAATAAAAAATGAGGTAAATAATTTGATTGGATTAATAATTATATCACATGGCAATTTAGCAGCAGAGCTTAAGAATTCTCTCGAAAATGTAATTGGCCCACAAAAAAATCTGGAAACCGTATGTATTGGTTTTGAAGACGACGTGGATAAAAGGAAAGAAGAGGTTATAGAATTAATAACTAAAGTTGATGATGGGCAAGGTGTTATATTGCTTACAGAAATGTTTGGTAATACACCTTCAAATCTATTAATTTCATTAGTTGATAACAGTAAAGTAGAAATGATTGGGGGTATTAACTTGCCTTTATTGATTAAAATTGGATCATTAAGAGATAGTTCTGATATAAAAGATGTGATTAAAGCTTCGGTTGAAGCTGGACACAAGTACATTGGAGTAGCAAGTGAGATTTTATCACAACAAGATAATTAAAATTTACTTGTTATAATTAGGGAGATTACCAGTGAAGTTTGAAGATTATAAAGTATCTGATATAGGGCTTTCTGATTGGGGGCGTAAAGAAATCAAAATTGCAGAAACAGAAATGCCAGGTTTAATGATACTAAGAAAAGAGCTTAGTGCTGAAAAACCTCTTAAAGGGGCAAATATTGTTGGTTGTCTCCATATGACAATACAAACTGCCGTTCTTATTGAAACCTTAATTGAGTTAGGTGCGACTGTCAGGTGGTCTTCATGTAATATTTTTTCTACGCAAGATCATGCTGCTGCAGCCATAGCCAAAGAAAATATTCCTGTTTTTGCCTGGAAAGGTGAAACTGAGGAAGAATATGATTGGTGTATTAAACAAACTATTGAAGGATCACCTGATTGGAAACCAAATATGATTTTAGATGATGGTGGAGATTTAACAAAAATAATTCATGAACAATATCCTAAATTGTTAAGTAATATTCGTGGATTATCTGAAGAAACTACGACAGGAGTTCTTAGACTTTATGAAATGGAAAAAGATAACACACTTGGAGTCCCAGCAATTAATGTAAATGACTCAGTAACAAAATCAAAATTTGATAATTTCTATGGCTGTAGAGAAAGTCTTGTAGATGGTTTAAAAAGAGCAACTGATGTTATGCTTGCAGGTAAATTAGCAGTTGTTTGTGGTTTCGGTGATGTTGGTAAAGGGTCAGCAGAGTCGCTCCGGTCACAGGGTGCGCGTGTCATCGTTACAGAAATTGACCCTATATGTGCTCTACAGGCTTCAATGGAAGGCTATGAAGTATCGACTGTTGAAGATGTTGCAAAAACTGCGGATATATTTGTAACAGCAACCGGTAATAAAGATGTTATTACTATAGAACATATGAGAGATATGAAGGATAGAGCAATAGTTGCTAACATAGGTCATTTTGATAGTGAAATTCAAGTTTCTGAACTTCAAAATTATAAGTGGGAAAATATTAAGCCACAAGTAGATGAAGTTGAATTCCCGGATGGAAAAAAAATTATTTTACTTGCTGAGGGTCGATTAGTTAACTTGGGATGTGCTACTGGTCACCCAAGCTTTGTAATGAGTGCCTCATTCTCAAACCAAGTACTAGCGCAAATAGAAATTTGGAAGAATTATCAAAATTATAAAAATAAAGTATATGTACTTCCAAAACATTTAGATGAAAAAGTAGCTTATATTCATCTTGAAAAGTTAGGGGTAAAACTTACTCAATTAAGTGATAGTCAGGCTGATTATTTAAGTTTAAATAAGGAAGGGCCTTTCAAACCAGATCATTATCGGTATTGAATAATTAGTGCTGAGAAGGAGGCATTCTCACTTTTAAACCATCAAACTCTTCAGTAACTGATATTTGGCATCCCAACCTTGAATTTTCCTCTTTATATTCGTGAAAATCAAGCATGCTTTCTTCTTCATCACTAATAGGAGTAATCTTTTCTTTCCATTCGGCATCAACAAAAACCATGCATGTTGCACAAGCACAACCACCACCACAATCAGCATCAATACCAGGTATTGAATTTGATACCGCACCCTCCATAATAGAGGTACCTATATCGACATCAACTGAATGCTCTGTCCCATCATGCTCAATATAAATAATTTTTACCATTACTGTCTCCGTGTAATTCTGTAATTCAAAAAAAGTAGTAAAGTAACTTATGTTAACTTATTTATTTCTTTAATTGGAATAGATTCATCAGAAAGTCTATCTTTTTCTATAGAAATTTTCTCAAAAATTAATTTTCTTGACATCATGTGTTCTGAGGGACGATTTACACAATCTGAAGCTATTATTTTGTTATTTTTTAGATAAAAAACTGCAAAGGAGGACTTATTTTTATCCCCTCTAACCACAATTTCATCATAACCATCAATTAGTCCAACAATTTGAAGTTTTGTTTCATATTGATCGGACCAAAACCATGGTACTTGATTATAAGCTATTTTTTCACCCACAATATAAGATGCTATTGTTTTTCCTTGTTCAATTGCATTGTGTACAGACTCTAATCTGATATTTTTTTTATAGAATAAGTTTGGATGATTTGTGCAATCTCCAGCTGAAAATATTGAGTCATCAGAAGTTTTACAAAATTGATCAACCAAAATACCATTTTCAACTTTTATACCTGCTTTTGACGCAATTGAGTCATTTGGTAAAACACCAATACCAACTATTACAAAGTCCGAGGATATTTTTCCATTTGATGTAAAAACTTCTATGTTTTCATTATTTTCAGAAAGTCCTTCAACTGAAGAACTTGTTATCACCTCAACCCCTGCATCTTGATGAAGTTTCATATAAAAGTCTGATATAATATCGCTTGTAACGCGCTCTAGAATCCTAGAAGCCATCTCAACTATTGTCACTTTAAGGCCAAGTTTATTAAGAATAGCTGCGACTTCAAGCCCGATATAACCACCACCTATAATTGTAACTTTTTTTGAGACCCTTAGTTTTTCCCTAATGTTCAAAACATCATCTATTGACCGAAGGTAAAAAACTCTATTTTCAATATTACTAGTTAAATCAATTTTTCTTGGTTTAGTCCCTGTTGCTAAAACAAGATTGTCATAATTTTCTTTTTTATTATTCGCAAGATAAATCTCTTTACTTTTAGGGTCAATTTCTTGGACATAAGATTTTAAGCTTATCGAAATTTCATTTTCATCATAAAATTTATCTGGTTTAAAAAATAATCTTTCTTTATCGAGTTCACCTAAAAGAAATTTTTTAGAGAGAGGTGGGCGCTGGTAAGGTAGATAATTTTCGGCGCAAAATATTTTAATTTCTCCCTCGTATCCCTTGCTTTTAAGAGAGACAGCAGTTTGACAAGCAGCTTGTCCTCCTCCAATGATTAATGTTTTTTCTTTACTCATAAAATTACTCTAGTAATTGGATTGTTTTGAAAAAGTTAATTTAAAGTATATATTATTGAATACTTTACAAAAACTAAATATAAAAATGAATGAATTCATCTTTAAGTCCAAAAAATTAAAAGATACAGAGAAATTAGCTATTTCAATAGCATCTTTTATAAAATTAGGTGATCTTGTTTTACTCAATGGTGAGCTGGGAAGTGGAAAAACAACTTTTGCGAGGGCAATAATTAATTCTAAATATTTTGCTAATGATCAAAATCATATAGTACCTTCGCCAACATTTAATTTTCTACAAGTATATAAATTTGATAATAGTGTAATAGGCCATGCTGATTTATATAGAGTTAAGAATAAAAATGAAATAATGGCCTTAAATTTGCAAAATATTGTTGATGAAGGATCTCTCATAGTTGAATGGCCAGAAATAATGGGCTCATCAATATCAGGAAATATATTAAATATAATTTTTGAAATACAAGATGATGAATTGATTTTGAAAATTATTAATAAAGGTGGCTGGCACAACAGATTGAAATCAATATATAATAGATTATGACAATGGAAACCGAATGTGTATTTGATTTTGAAACCAATGGAACCGAAAAAGGCTTTAGATTACCTCATCAATTAGCAGTAATTAACTTAAATGATTTAGAAGATTTATCTGTAATTAATAACCGACTCCCAAGTTACGATTTACCAAGCCCAGGGGCTTTGAGAGCAACCTCAACTTCATGGAAAAAACTTATGAAAGGGCCCAGTCTATATGAAAGTATTCCACAAATACTAGAAAGTTTAGATTATGACATTTTATGGGCTTACAATGCACAATATGACTCAAATGTTTTAACTGAGGCTCTTTACACCTCTGGATTTTTTCCTTACCCACATAAAATGGGTGACAAAGTCATATGCGATGCTCTTCCGTTTATATCATTAGCTGGCAAAATATATCCCGAAACAATAAAAACACCAAGCGTAATTAATGGTAGGAGAGATCAAAGTTTATCAAGTGTTTTTGGTAACAATTTTGCAAAAGATGAGAGTATAATATGGCATCAAGCAGATGGAGATGTTAAGGCAACAGCGAAATTATTAAACAAAATTAAATTTGAACAACCAGATTATTGGGATAAAAGAACTCAAATGTTCTCCAAATTTACGAGATATAAAATATTTACCGATCGGTCTAAATTTGCAACTTATTATTTCCCAACCCAAAAAATTACAGAATTTTTACCAATAATATCAATCGATACAGATAATTATTATTCAATAAATTTAGAGGAGTTTTTTGAGAATGGATGTCTAACAGAAAAAAATATCAAAACTCTTGAACAAGGGAAAAAACCAAAATGGCTTAAAGAAACATATCTTAAAACACCTGCCATTATTTTATGTCTTGATTGGTTTAATATTGAAGATAAATATAGCTTGCCAGATGAAGAACAATTAGAAACTATAAGAACCTTGATAAGAGATAATTTTATTTTAAAAAAAGAATGGCCACATAAAAAAGATAATCATCTTGAAACTCAAATATTTGGTTTCCCTACAAATGAGGATAAATTAGCCTGGGAAGAATTTCATAATGCTAATTCATGGGAAAAAAAGATACAGGTAAAATTTAATGATATAAGATCAAAAAGAATTGCCCAAAGAATTATATTTGATAACTCACCAGAAACGATTGACCAAGAGCCCTATAAGATATTATTAGAATTCGTTAAATCAAGGTGGCTTTCAAATGATTTTAAAACACCTTGGATAACAATTCCAAAAGCACTAAGAGATATTGAAAAATTTGAAGAAGAAGGTGAAAAAGAAATTTTTCTTGGATATAGAGATTATCTTATGGAGATGAAAGAAAGTTTATAAATAACTTGAATGATTGTAACGATTTTTTTAGCTTACAATTATCTTTTAAGGAGAGATTATGGCACTTATAAATATTACTGATGAGGAATTTGAAGAATCTATTTTGAAAAATAAAGGAGTTTGTTTAGTAGATTTCTGGGCTGAATGGTGTGGACCATGCAAACAAATTTCACCTATTCTTGAAGAAATTGCTCAAAATAAAGATAACGAAATAACTATTGCTAAAATAAATATTGATGAAAATCCAAGGATTGCTACTGATTATGGAATTAGAAGCATTCCAACCATGCTTCTATTCAACAATGGAGAGCTCAAAGATACTAAAGTAGGTGCTTTACAGAAACAGGAGCTTAATGATTGGATTAAAAATAATAGCTAAAAAGTATCGATTACTTCAGCTACCAATGGAATAGACCCACAAATTAATACTCTTGATACATGACTCTTCTGTAAGATTAATGACTGAGTAAGTTTGTTGATATAGCTTATATTAAAGTTCATCTCACCAATATTTTCGATTATTTCACTATAAGAATAATGATCATCAGTGAATTGAAGGTACTCAATTTTTTTAAAAACCCCTTCAAACGGTAAAAGAAAATTCCTTATTTTTTTTCCTCTTTTTAAGCTAAAAATTAAGTTCATATCTTTCTTTTCTTCCGAGTTCATCTTAATCATCTCACTTGAAATAACTTTTGCACCAGAGGGGTTATGGCAGCTGTCAATCCATAACTCTATAGAACTATTTTTGTAATTTATCTTCTCAAGTCGACCTTGCCATTGTGTACTCGCTATAGCATCCTCGATTAAATCTGTTTTTATCTTAATTTTTTTTTGCTTTTTTAACACTGATATTGCAGCAATAGCGGTTGCTGCATTCATTATTTGATGTTGACCATTCATAAATGGAATATCTATTTTTATCGTTTCATTATTATCTTCATAATAAAAATTATCTTTTTTCTTAATTACAGTCCAATCGATATCATAAATAAATCTTTTTTTAGGTTTATTTAAAAAATTTTTTAAAAAATAATCTACCAAAATATTAGGTTGTGGACCAACGACTGTTGGTATCTGATTATTCGTAATTCCGATTTTTTCGTTTGCTATCTTGAAGATATTGTCGCCAAGAAAATTCTCATGATCATATGAAATTGGCGTAATTATTGCTAAATCTTTTTTTGGTAGGATATTTGTTGCATCAAATTTACCTCCCATACCGACCTCAAAAAGATTCCAATCCCCCTTATTTTTATTAAATAAAAATATTGCACACACTGAAATAAATTCAAAAAAACTTATACTCTCTTTTTTTGATAAAGGGAGTAAAAATTCAATAGTGTCTGCTAAAGTTTTATCATCTATTATTTCGTTTTTTATAAATATTCTTTCATTTAGTCTGAATAAATGAGGTGATATAAAAGCATTTACAGTAGCTCGATTTCTCAATAAACAAGATTTAATAAAGGAAATGACAGAACCTTTACCATTGGTCCCTGCAACATGGATTATATTATTTATACTATCTTGAGGGCGTCCAATATCATCAAGAAAGCTTAAGGTCCTATTAAGATTACCTGGTAAAAACTCCTTAAAATTTTTATGTAATACTTCAAAGTTAATCTTTTGCATTTTAAAGAATAATTGACTCTTGTTTCTCATTATTAACTAAAATATCCACTATAGATACTATACTATTCTTTAAATCTCTTCTGTGACATACCATATCAATCATTCCATGATCTAAGAGATATTCAGATTTTTGGAAACCATCGGGAAGGCTTTCTTTGATTGTATTCTCAATTACCCTTGGGCCAGCAAAACCAATTAATGCATTTGGCTCAGCGATATGAATATCCCCCAACATTGCATAAGAAGCAGTTACTCCACCAGTAGTTGGATTAGCCAAAATGACAATATATGGAATTTTTTTCTCTCTTAATGCTTGAATCATAATTGTAGTTCTTGGCATTTGCATCAATGAAAGAATACCTTCCTGCATTCTTGCCCCTCCAGAAGAAGCGCATAATATAAAAGGATAATTATTTTCTAATGAAAAAGATATTGCTTTAATAATTGCTTCACCAGCTGCCATTCCAAGTGATCCACCCATAAATTGAAAATCGTGAACAGCTAGGGTCACATTAATATTGTTCATTGACCCATAACCAATAACAACGGAGTCTGAAATTTTTGTTTTCTTCTTTGAATCTTTAAGACGATCAATATATTTTTTTTCGTCTCTGAATCTTAAAGGATCTATTGGAACTTGAGGATTTTCTATGTATGTAATCGAACCGGGGTCTAATAGTTGCCTAAATCTCTCTTGTGCTGATATTCGCATATGATGATCACATTCACCACACACATATAAATTTTCTTCAGCATCCTTATGAAAAATCATTGCCTCGCAATTATTACACTTTAGCCATAAATCTTTTGAGGAAGATCTTTTTGCGAATATTTTTTTTAATCCAGGAGGAACAATTTTTTTAAACCAATTCATAATATCAAATAGCTGCCTTTAGCTTACTTACATATTTAGAAATTTCAGACAGAAGATAGTCTTTATCATCATCGAGATAAATGTTCATTATCTTTTCTATTAATGACGAACCTACTACGATTGCATCAAACTCTGCTTCTGCCATATCGATTCTCCCTAGTCGCCAGTCGAAATATCAACGCTGGGATCCCAGCGGCCCGGAAGGGCAACCCATTTCAACTCTTCGGTCGCACCCGCCTCAGTCGCGAAATAAGACTGAGTAATGTAGCCTTTCAGGGAGCGATATCCACCCAGGCCGTTGTCGCCGTCAAAGGCATCACTGTCCAATTCAGAAAGGGCCGCAGCCGCCCCAGCTTCACTGGTAGTCATAAAGTTTCCGCTCAGGCTATCCAAGCGCTGTGAAATGAGCTGGAGCGCTTCGCGGTGGTTATTTTGGGTCTCAGCACTGGCCCAGTCAGACATCAGTGCATCTAGATAGCCGGGGACGTTGGCGTCAAGCGCACCGGGGGTTTCGGTACGTGGAATAACCAGATCACTGATGCGACTGATGAGTGCCATCTCATCAGCCGAATAGAATCGCCCGCCCTCTCCGGCAGCTGTCGCGACAATGGTCGCGGCATCACCACAGGCGCTAAGTGCTGATGCACCACCGACAGAGATTATGAGTCCCTGCAAGAATTCCCGTCTTGTTTTCATTGTCTCGTCTCCAGGTGTGCTAACAGTTTAGAACTGTAAATTGCGCAAGGTGTATATGCTGCTGGCAATTGATGCAAACCCATCGCCAGGATTGTCATGTTCAATAAAGAAGTGCTGGAAGCCTGCTGTGTCAGCTTG
>ENA-OSEY01002780-OSEY01002780.1-marine-metagenome-genome-assembly--contig:-NODE-2780-length-11043-cov-4.362940_pt1 | contig 11043 bp, 11 predicted proteins | sample MGYA00248465_ERZ534230 | MGnify/ENA primary metagenome ERZ534230 (study PRJEB26409, sample SAMN06344110) | marine metagenome | isolation source: Sea water from surface | place: Atlantic Ocean:Southern... | reverse complement strand
ATTTTTTGTAACATTTCTTTTCCACCACCGTGCATACAATATTCTTGATATTGCTTTGGTGTGTCGTAACCAGCAATCAAGTCACCCATAATTGCAAAAGCTGGATCTCTTCCTGCAAAATATGCAATAGCATTGAAATCGCCGTCAAGGATACCATTTGCAACTGCATCGATTGTTTCTCTGTGAGGTACAACAGACTTTGTTGGTAATCCTTCAATTTGTAATTTGCCATCGGTGAGGTCTGACAATATTTTTGCCTTTTCACCCATATAAGTATGAGCCCAGTCACCGGCTTTAGAGCTCATCTGAAATTTTAATTTTTTTGCACTAGCGGCACCAGTAAAGGTTAGACCAGCTACTACTAAGGCACTTATTAATATTTTTTTCACTATATTCCTCCTTTTGTGAAAATCAGCTGAAACCATCAGCTATATAGAACATCATCCATGTAATCAAAACCGCGAAAGCAAATCCAGCAATCCAAGCCCAGGGACCGTAGGTATCTACATGATCGCTTCTAACAGGTTTAGCCACAATTTCCTCCTTGGTTCTTGACATACGAAAATATATGTCTCTAATAATGTTAATGTGTTAATTGTTTATAATGCAAGTATAAAATTCATATTGGGGGAAATTTAATGGCAGAAACAGTCCAAAAGCAAAATTTAGACTTGGATAATATGGAAAATTTTGAGACTGGAAAAGATCGTTTTGCCTTCTTTGACCACTTCAGTAAGTTTTCTGGGCTAGCTGTAGCGCAACTTTATTTAATATGTGCTGCTGTAACAGGATACGAAGTTATTTCTAGATATGTTTTTGACAACCCAACCCAATGGGTATTTGAAGTTGTTATGGTTTTAGCTGCAACTGCCTGGATGTTATCTGCAGCTTATGTTACGCTTCACAAACGTCATATTGGTATTACGGTCTTTTATATAATGGCATCTGACAGGGGTAAATGGTGGCTCGATTTCATTGCTTATGTTGTAGGTATCATAGCCTTGTGGCTACTTATAGATGACTCAGTTATTCGCGCACTAGATTCAGTAATGATGCTAGAAAAAGCAGGTAGTGCATGGAACTCGCCACAACCAATGATACTGAAGTCTATGCTTACCATCGGTGCAACGACTTACATAATCCAATTGATGATTAATCTTTATAGGCATTTTAGCTCAAATATTGCAAAAAAAATAGTTTTAGCAATTTGTGGTTTGATAATTTTGAGAATCACTTGTGTTATTATAGTACATTTTATAGGAGAAGAGAGTTTCGCTGGATACATAAACTCTATCTATGCCGCAGTTGGAAGTCATATTAATCCACAAGATTACCTTAATATGCAGGATATGAATATAGGCACTGCAAGCATATTAATTGTTGTATTGATGCTAGTATTGATGATGACAGGTATGCCTTTGGGCGTCGTTACTTTGTTTGTATCAGTTCTTAGTGCACTTTGCTATTTTGGGTATGGTGGTCTTTATCTAGTTTCTACTAACGCTTTTGGATTATTAGAAAAATATCCATTAATTGCTGTTCCATTATTTGTATTGATGGCATCTATTTTAGAAAGAGCTGGCGTTGCCGAAGATTTATTCGACGCAATGTCAATTTTTGCAGGTAAGTTACGTGGTGGTGTAGCCATTCAAACAATCGCTGTGGCAGTTGTTTTAGCTGCAATGTCAGGTGTTATGGGTGGAGAAATTGTTATGCTTGGCTTAGTTGCATTACCTCAATTACTTAGATTAGGTTACGACAGAAAAATGTCTATTGGACTAATTTGTGCCTCTGGGGCATTAGCAACTCTTATTCCGCCAAGCATCATAATGATTATTTATGGATTATCTGCCCAAGTTGCCATTGGTGATTTATTTATGGCTGGAGCTGTTCCTGGTTTAATGCTAGCTGGTCTTTATGCCATTTACGTACTTGCAAGATGTAATATAAACCCTGCAATGGCGCCAACCGCAGAAGAAGTTGCAAAAGCAAGACAAAAAGAAATGAAAATGTCTAAAGATAAGCTATATGCTGTGTTTTTAAGTATCTTCTTAATTTTCTGTGTAATGGGATCAATTTATGGCGGGATTGCCTCAGTAACCGAAGCTGCAGCTGTAGGTGTTTTAGGCGCTATTTTTGTTGCATGGTTTAGAAATGCTTATAGTTGGAACCTACTACAAGTAGCTCTTGCTGGAACAATGTCTACTGTTGGAACAATTATTTGGTTAATTTTAGGAGCTGTAGCATTTGTAGGAATTTATAATCTTATAGGTGGGGCAGATTTTATGAGGTCCTTATTTTCAGGATTAGGATTGCCTGCTATAGGAATAGTTTTTGTTATGATGGGGATTTTAGTTATCCTTGGAACGTTTATGGAATGGATTGCAATAGCATTTATCACTGTTCCTGTGTTTGCACCTGTTGTAGTCGGAATGGCACCAGAACTAGGTTTAGAACCTGAGTGGGCTGCTGTGTGGTTTGGTGTATTATTCGTTATGAATATCCAAATTTATTTTCTATCACCACCATTTGGACCTGCATGTTTTTGGTTGAAATCCGTTGCACCAGCAGATATCACCTTACAAGAAATTTTTGTATCTGTTCTTCCATTCATAGCCCTACAAATAACGGGTATGTTATTAGTAATGTTTTATCCCGATATTGCTCTTTGGTTTCCAAAGTGGCTTGGATCATAGATAATCATTAATGTAAGGATAGATTTGCAACCAACCATCTAAAGTCATTTTAGATGATAGGTAAACTAAAAAAGCAAGACCTAAATATGATAGCCATTTAAACTTGGTTAACAATTTAACTATTGCAGTTGCAAATAGAGCCATGATTAAAATGGCAAAGGCAATTCCTAAAATCAACAATGTCTTATTATCTCTAGCTATTGCGGTTATGGCTATAACATTATCAAGAGACATCGAGATGTCAGCTATGATTATAGTTATAAGTGCACCTTTTAATCCTTTTCCAGATACATCTTTTTGAAGCTTTTCTTTATCTTTATCAGATGATGAGAATTCTTTTATGTCATTATAAAATTTCCAACAAACCCAAAAAAGTAATAATCCACCTAATAAAAGTAATCCAGGAATGCTTATTAAATAAGAAGCAATAAGAGCAAATAAAATTCTAAGGACCGCAGCAGCCATCAAGCCAATAAAAATTACTTTTTTACGACTTTCTTCTGGAACTGCTGCTGCTGCCATTCCAATTATTAGAGCATTGTCCCCAGATAGTACAATGTCAGCAATTATTATTTGAGTTACATCTAATATCCACTCAAGCAAATCTAAATTCTCCAAATTTTCGGATAAGTAACATTGTTTAAATTTTTTATCAATGAAGTCCTAAATTTAATTTAAACCAATTTTTATATTTTAATATTGATATGCAAATATAATTGACTAGTATCTCCTGAAACAAAGGGAAAAACAATGAATAAGGATTACAATTATATCATAGTTGGAGCTGGCTCTGCTGGTTGTGCTGTTGCAAATAGATTATCAGAAAATCCAAATAATAATGTGTTATTAATAGAAGCTGGTAGATCGTCACATCCTGTATCAAGGCTTCCAGCAAGTTTTGCACTTTTAATTGATAATCCTAAAGCTAATTGGAGATATAGATCTGAACCTGAAGAAAATACTTCTAATAGACAAATCCCTATACCACGTGGAAAATTACTTGGTGGCTCTAGTTCTATTAATGGGCTTGTGTATGTCAGAGGCAATAAACTCGATTATGACACCTGGGCTCAAATGGGTAATACTGGGTGGTCTTATGATGATGTATTGCCTTTTTTTAAAAAAATTGAGAATTACCAAGGTGAAATAACAGAACTTAGAAGTTCTGAAGGTCCATTAAAGATTTCTGAAGTAGTTGATAGAAATCCTATTTATGACGGGTTATTCAAAGGGGCAGATGAAATAGGTATACCAACCAATAAAGACTATAATGGCGATGAACAAGAAGGTATAAGTTATACCCAAACGACAATTTTTAAAGGCGAAAGAATGAGCGCAGAAGTAGCTTATTTAAAGCCGATTAGATCAAGAAAAAATCTTAAAATAATTACTAATTCACTTGTTACAAAGTTGTTGTTTGAAGGTAAGACGTGTGTTGGAGTAAAAGTTAAAAACAAAAATAAAATTCAAGATTATTTTTCTCAGAACGAAGTTATTTTATGTGGTGGAGCTATAAATTCACCACAAATATTAGAGCTTTCTGGAATTGGAAATCGATCTATTTTAGAAGAAAAAGGAATATCTTTAGTTCATGAATTAAAAGGAGTTGGAGAAAATTTAAGAGATCATCTAGGTCCAAGATTAGTATATAATATTACTAAAAGAGGAATATCATATAATGATAAGGCTCGAGGTATCAATCTAATAAAACAAGTTCTAACTTATGCTTTCAAGAGAGAAGGTTTCTTAACTTTGCCATCAGCTCCAGTTCTTGGATTTTTCAAAACAAGAAAGGAGTTAGTTGCACCAGATATTCAAGTACATTTTATTCCATATAAGGTTGTGTTAAATAATGGAAAAAGAACCTTAGGAAAGGAACCAGGTATTACCTGCACTGTTAATCAAAACTTACCTGAAAGCAAAGGAACTATTCATATTAAATCAGACAATCCAGAAGAATATCCTAGTATAAAATATAATTTTTTATCGAGCCAGTTAGATAGAGACACTCTAGTAGCAGGAGTTAAATTAATAAGAAAACTAATGCAATCAGAAGCAATGAAAGAATTTTGTGATACAGAAATTCAACCTGGGTACGATTTTTCTTCAGATGAAGACATTATGCAATTTATCAGGAACAAAGCTGAGACGCTTTATCATCCTTCAGGGACATGTAAAATGGGATTTGACCAAGAATCAGTTGTTGACAAAAATTTAAAAGTTCATGGAATTAAAGGTCTTCGTATTGCTGATGCTTCAATAATGCCAACGCTAGTCTCCGGGAATACAAATGCAGTTTGTATGATGATTGGTGAACGTTGTGCTGACTTTATATTGAATAACTAAAAATGGTAAATAGATCTGATATAGAAACTTTTTGGACACGAGGTGACATTCATTCAAGAATCCATAAAGCTATGTCAGAGGCTGGTTTAAATGATAGAAAATTAGAGATTGAAGATTTATTTCCTATTGATCAGTATCATGCTCGAGGCATAGCTGCTACTGTTGATCTTGGGAAAAGAATGCCAATCTCAGAAAATCAAAGAATAATAGATATTGGATGTGGACTTGGGGGACCTGCAAGATATTTTGCAAAGCAATTTAAATGTTTCATAACAGGAATAGACATAACACCTAGCTTTATAGAAATTGGTAATAAGTTTAACAATCTTACCTCAATGTCCAAGCAAGTATCTCTTCAAATAGGAAATGGTGAAACTCTAGATTTTGAAGATGAAACTTTTGACGGTGGATATTCGCAACATGTAACTATGAATATCAAAAACAGAAAAGAATTTTTTTTGGAAGCATTTAGAGTTTTAAAAAAAGGGACTTTTTTTGCTTTTTCAGAACATGGATTAGGGCCAGAAGGAAATCCAATTTTCCCATTACCATGGGCAGACACAGCGGAGATGAGTTTTTTATTCTCTCCTAAAAGTACAATAGCCTTATTAGAAGAAGTTGGATTTTATGATATTCAAATTATCGATACATCTGAAAAATATATTTCAGGTTATGAAAAAATGATTAATACTAAATCTAAAAATGAAAACCCTATTCTTGGAATTCATGTGATTGGTGGAGCTACAATGAAACAAAGATCTATTAACTCAATGAAGTCTATTAAAGAAAAGCGTACATTACCATTTGAGATTGTTTGTAAAAAATAATTTTTAAAAATTTAAAATTATTCTTTTATTCATTTTACCTTTATTTTCTATTTTTACAGATTTAACGTGATCAATCTCAGATGTTTTATTTACATGTGTTCCACCACATGGCTGAAAATCAATATTATCTCCAATTTTTATCATTCTTATTTGTCCAGATCCTCTTGGCGGTTTTACAGCCATAGTTCTGACCAATTCTGGATTTTCATCTAACTCTTTATCTGTGATGCTTGAAATATAAATTGAATAGTCTTCATCAATTAATTTATTAATTTTATTTAATACTTCTTCTTTGTCAGGCTTACTTTCAAGATCAAAGTCTAGACGACCTCTTCCATCACCTATAGATCCTCCCGTAACAGGAAAAGGTATTATTGAACATAACAGGTGAAGTGAAGTATGCACTTTCATGTGACTATATCTTTTAACCCAATTTAAATTTAATTTGACCTCTTCATCTTTGTTTAAACCATCAATATTTTCAACCAAATGAACTAATTTATTGTCAATATATCTAGTTCCATTAATGTTAAGAGTCTGATTGTCTACTGTAATTGAACCATCATCTCCAGGCTGTCCACCACCTTCTGGATAAAAAATAGTTTCATTTAGAACTAAACCTTCAGATACAATTTCTGATATAGTTGTATTATGCTCTTTCAAATATGAATCGTTTCTGAATAACTCAATTGTCATTTTATTACCTTTAATATATCTTAGACTTTACTAACAAATCTCAAAGTAGAATGTTATAAAAATTTGCTAAATTGTAAATAAATTTGAAGGATAAATAAAATGGATATTAATGGTAAGAAGGCTATTGTTTTTGGAGGCACATCTGGGATAGGGCTCTCAGCAACTCAAATGTTATCTGATAAAGGTGCTCACGTAATAGCACTTAGCCGAAACCCTGATAAATTAAAAAATGTTCCCAAAAATGTTACAACCAAAAAAATGAATGTTTTAGACAGAGATGCATTAGAAAAGTTTTTTCAAGAAGTGGGCGAATATGATATTTTAGTTAATTCTGCTACAGGTGGCGCCAGAGCAGTTGGTCCATTTTTATCTATGGATTTAGATGGTTATAAAGCGTCATTTGATAAATTGTGGGGATATACTAATGTAGTTAGGTATGGTACTAAATTTCTTAAGGATAATGGAAACATTGTCTTAGTTAGTGGCTCTCCTGCTAGAAAATGTAGACCTGGGCAAATCGCCATTTCATCTGTTGGCGGTGCTGTAGAGGCATTTGCAAGAGGTATAGCACCTGAAATAGCTCCAAAAAGAATTAATATAGTTTCACCTGGAATTATTGATACCCCTATGAGTCCTCTTCAAGGTAAAGAAAGAGAAGATTATTATAAAAACACAACAAACAACAATTTAATTCCTAGAGCAGGAACTCCAGATGAAGTAGCTACTGGAATAATTTTTGCGATTGAAAACGAATTCATTACTGGAACAACAATTGATATTGATGGTGGTTGGTTAATTTCATAGAAAAATTAAAGGAGAGTATATTTTATACTCTCCTACTTGTACTTTACAAAATATTAAATCCTATAGGACTTAATACTAAACCTAAAAAACCACCAAAAAAGCCTCCCCAAACTACGAGCCAGCCTAAATGCTCTTTAATCATTTTTTGAATAATAATTTTTATATCTTCAGGGGATAAATCGGCTAACCTTGCGTCTAATATATTTTCAATCTTTAATAATAAAGATGCAGTAGTTTCAGAACTATTTTCATTAGAAGTATTTTCAGTCACAAAGTCTTCAATAATTATTTTTAATTTTTTAGTAAAAGGATCTTTAAGAGGATCAAGAGCTTTTCGACCACCAACCATTGCAAGCATACCACCTAATTGTGAACCCTCTATCGCTTCTACTAAACCTAAAAAAACCTTATCAAAATCAATCTTATTAATGATTGTTTCCGAAGCACTAACTTTATTATCTAATAAAAAATTATTTATTTGAGTTTCAGTAAATAACTCTTGTAAAATAAGGTTCTTTATTCCTAGTTTAATATCTTCAAATTTATCTAGAATAACTCCTGATCCATATAAAAGGGGTATTTTTTCAAACAACATATGAATAGCTAACCAATTAGTTATGCTGCCAGATAGAGCAAATACTCCTGTGATTATAATGAATGGATAGTTTTCTTGATAAATATAACCTACAATTATAATTAATATTGATAATAAATTTGTTATTAAAGATTTATTCATTATTTATAAACCCTCATAAATTTAATTTATAACTTTGGTGCTGCAATCACTGGGTTTTTTAACACTCCTAATAACCCGATATCAACTTCAACAATATCCCCTGGAACCATGTATACAGGTGGATTCCTTTTATCTCCAACACCACCAGGAGTGCCTGTAACAATTACGTCTCCAGATGATAATGCAGTAAATTCTGAAATATAACTAATTAATCTTGGAATTGGAAAAATAAGATCAGCTAATGTAGCTTTCTGCATTACATTTCCATTTAATCTTAATTCAATTGGTAACTTTCTATAATCACCCACTTCACTTGGTGTAACTAAATAAGGTCCAAATCCGCCTGTACCTGGAAAAGTTTTTCCTGGGGTAAATTGAGAAGTGTGTCTTTGATAGTTTCTTACACTTCCATCATTATAACATGTATAACCAGCAATATGATCTAGTGCCTCTTCTTCAGATATAAACCTACCACCTTTACCTATAACGATTGCCATTTCAGCTTCATAATCAAAACGGTCAGAATTGTCGGGTTTGATTAAAGGTTGCAAGTGAGCAACTTGAGAGTCCGCAAACCTTGTGAAAATTGTTGGGTTATCAACATCAGGTCTACCAGTTTCTTTTTTATGTTCTAAATAATTTAACCCAATGCACATAATTTTTTCTGGATTTGGAATTACAGGTAAAAAAGTAAAATCTGAAAAAGATAAATCTTTTGTTTTACCTGCAATATACTCTTCTGCTTCATTTTCCATATTAAGTGAGATTAATTCTTTAATAGAATTAATTTCTGGATCTAATTTGCCAGTAAGATCAACAATTCCATCTTTTACAACTGCTCCAAAACCTGTTTTTCCTAATCTAGTAAAACTTAGTAATTTCATTTTATTTCCTCTCTTAAGATCTCATAATTGCTTTTCCCCATAAATTGAGGGTTCTTTCTTCTTGAGGCCAGTTCTTTGGCGGTCGACCAATTACCGTTTCCAATTCAGCTGATATTTCTATCCAATTTCCATCAATATCTTCGATAAATACGAATAAATTATTTCCTGGACCATGTCTACCAGGACCCCACATCAATTTTACATTATTTTGAGCAAAATGATCACACCATGTTTTTATATTATTCCATTCACCAGCTTCATATGAGTGATGATCCATTCCATTTTGTGATGATTTAAAACACGCAATTGTGTGATGTTCGTGATTAGATGTTGTAAAACAAGTTGCAAGTTCACCAGTGCTTTTTATTACTCTGTCGGTTACTTGAAACCCAAGTTTTCTTTGATAGAAGTTTTGAAACCTTTCAACGTCTTTAGATGCAAAAGTTAGATGCTGTAATGGTGCATGAATACTTTTGGTGTAAAAATTATTTTCTTTTTTTTGAACACCAAAACAAATCATATTATTATCAGGATCTTGCAATGAAAAAGATCCTGATTGATAAAATTCTGAAACAAAGTCGTTGATTTCACATTTATTTATTTTTAAAAATTCTTTATACCTCTCTAAATTTTCTTCATTTTTACAAACCATTCCTGCATAGCCGAGTGTCTTGTTTTTGCCTGTTGTTATTATTATTTTTCGACCAGGCCCCTCGCACAAAAACTTTTGATTAGTTAGTCTGTCAATTTTCATATCCATTACTTTTGAATAAAAATGAGCTAACCTTTTTGGGTCACGACTTTTAATTTCAAGATGGTGTAATGAAATATTAGCTTGAACAGCATCTAGAGACATTTATTTACCTTATTGAATTTGTTTCATGATGATACTTTTGAATATCGTCAAAAATTTCATTAATATATTTTTCTACTAATAAACCGTAAGTCGTAAGATTAGCATAAATTATAGGCTCATGCTCTAAAAGAAAATCATCTAAATTGAATATTGAACTTAGAGACGCTACAATGCCCAATTTTTTGTTACTGATTGAAACTGCAAAACCAATGAGACCTTTATCTACTTGACCTTCTGTAAAACAATATCCTTTTTTTCTGTCATTTTTTAACTCTTTCAAAAAATTATTTTTATCTTCATCTGATTTAAAATTTTCTAAATTAATTAAATTTTCTAACCTTTTGCCAGTAATTTGCATAATTATTGCCCTGGAAGTTGCACCGTATATTAAAGGCATTAATTTACCTCTTTGATAACTTGTATTTTTTTTAAAAGATGGACTTTTGTAGTCAGCAACGCACATCACATTATTTCCATAGAGTCTTGCTAAAACGTTAACACTTGTTATAGGATTTTCATTAGCTAGTTTTTTTAGAAATGGTTGTCCTGCTCTAACCAAAGGATCAGAAAAATTAATTATTCTATTAAATTTAATGAATGCCGGCCCCAATCTAAAATAAGATCCTGACGCACTTTCAAGAAATTCTGCTGTGACCATTTCTCGCACAATTCTATATATTGTACTAGATGGTGTTTTAAGTGATTTTGAAATTTCTAAGACAGTCCAAGAACTTCTCTCTTCGGAGAAAAGATCTAAGATTTTTTTATACCTTTGAAACCCAGACATTTTTATCCCTATGAAGCAAAAATTTCATTAAGATAAAAACGACAAAACTCTTTTACGTCACTTTTATCTGTACTAGCAAGAACGAACCGATCGGGTCGAATTATTAAACTGTTTGAATTGAATTTTTTTAAAATTGTTTCTATTTCTGGAATATCAATTGAACTATAAGTTCTAATTTTTAATAACTTTTCTTTAACCTTTTTATTGGTAATTAAGATTGGATGACATGAAAATAAATCATCAAATTCTTTATTAAAATTAATTTTTAGAGATGGAAAAATTTTGCCTCTATTTTTATCATCCTGATTACCTAAGCCTTTACCAAGTTTCGGCTTTATACTATTCATTTTTATTGTACCATCTTTCTCCATATAAACAGTGTCTGACACCTTTGATCCACCAATTGAATTT
>ENA-OSEY01002779-OSEY01002779.1-marine-metagenome-genome-assembly--contig:-NODE-2779-length-11044-cov-5.474514_pt1 | contig 11044 bp, 5 predicted proteins | sample MGYA00248465_ERZ534230 | MGnify/ENA primary metagenome ERZ534230 (study PRJEB26409, sample SAMN06344110) | marine metagenome | isolation source: Sea water from surface | place: Atlantic Ocean:Southern... | reverse complement strand
ACCACTAAAACAAATCAACCAACTTTTATTATCACCATCGAAAGATTCTTTCACCAATCTTCCATCCCAATCTTGCTCTGGTTCAAGAGCATTAAATCCGTACATATGATATGGAGTTGATGATGTGTAATATCTTTTTGAATAAAGATAATCTTTTACATTCACAAAATTGTTTCCATCTGCATCTAGAGATACATATTCAGTTTCAAAAGGTCTTGCCATTTTAACATTTCCTTTGGTAATGATATGGTAGATTGCATAATTATCAGGATAGCCGTGAGCGAATAATCCATCAGCATCTCCCACACCACCACATAAAGTAAACTCTTCACACTTTTTGAAAAACTGTCTCATAATTCTATTTTCCTCATTTTCAGTGATCTAGTTCCTCTATACCAAACCTTACCCTCAATATTTTTTCCCACTAGATTTTGAATATCTAGTTCACCACCAACTTTAATTGGTGTATTTTCATCAAGTATAGGTTCACTTTCATCTTGTTCTTGAATTGTTTCTTTAACTTTAAAAATTAAACTATCAATAAAGGACTCTGTATCTGTTAAATCTAGATCAAAAATATCAATGGCAAATTTATCATATTCATCTATTTTTTTTAAAGAATGTAATCTACATATTCTCATAACTATTTGTTGAGTATCAGGTAGATACTCTTCTATTTTTATTATCGCTTTTATTATCGAATTCATTTGTATATTCTCCAAAACTTAGGATTTACAAATCCCATTGAATAATCATTATCACCATCCTCTTTATATACAAGTATAATATCACCAACAATCGCCAATCTCTCACCTTCAAAATCATTTGAATGACTTGCAGTACAATGTTCCATAGCACTTGGAAATAAAATCAAAGTGCCTTCCTCTGGATTTATAAAAAAACTCGAAGCGTTTAGTTCATTACTTTCTCGAACACCATCCTTTATATCACTTGTATTCAATCCATCAAACAATCCATTAAGATTGCTTGCGTTAGCAAATTTAAGAACATGAGAATTAGGTGGAGTATTAAGATAATATGCAAATGATATGTGACTCGTTGAATGAGTATGCCATTTAATTGTTTCGTGTGCTGCTTTAGAACGAGAAATCCAGCTTTTAGTAATTACAAAATCAAATATATCTTTATACTTTAGAACATCATGTATATAAATTCTAGTTTCTGATATGATATTTTCAAATAATTCCTCTAGTTCATCATCTAAATGTATAAATGGATTACCTGTATTTTCACTTGTAGTATTAAACCATTCCACTCCGTCTCGATAGGAAACTTGTTCATAGTCATACTTAGGATATACTTTGTAAAAGATATCTTTGTATTTTTTATGGTTGGGAATCTCGCTGACGTAAATTGTGGTTGGAAAGATATTAAATATTTGCCTATCCATGATTTTGCACGACTCCCCATGATGTAATTAGATATTTGTCGCCACCAATGGGAGGATTTCCTCGATGAGTATGTGTAAATCCTGCAGGGAAAATTAATACATCACCCTTGACAGCTTTTTCTCTACGATTTTGATATAAAAATTCTGTTTCACCACCTTCAAAGTCATCATTTAAATATAATTGTATGACAAATTGTCTTTGACAATATGTAACTGAACCATTTTCATGATGCCAAGCATGAAATCCACCACCTATCGGTATTTTTTTTACTTTTAAATCATAAATTAAAAATTGTTGTCCATTTAAGATACTAAATGTTTCAAGATATTCTTCTATGCAAGGTTTAAATCTAGGAATAATCTCTTCTGAAAGATAACTGTATGCAGGTAAATCATAGTGAAAACAACAGTTTACAGCTTTATGATCAACATAACTACTATTTCTCTTATCAAAGTTTAATTCACTATTTTTATCAAATATTTCTATGTACTTAATATATTCGTCACATTCTTCTGCTGAGAAAGCTCCAGTATATCTTCTTATTAATTCAAATTCAGATGCCATATGCAGAAAATAATATTAATTATAGCACAAAAAATTTAAAATGTAAACTACGATACTCCAGTAGCGGTTGTACTTCCAACTATCGTACCACCAGGATTTATTTGTATTCCACTTAATCCATTACTTCTTCTTATCGCTGCTCCTCTTGCACCTCCATTACCAGGTTCATTACCTCCTGTACCTCCTTGAGCATCAGTATTATTTGGTTCACCACCCTTTCCACCTTTAGCACCACCAGCTTCACTTTGGTTATCACCACCACCACCACCATTACCACCAGTGGTTAGTGTACCACTACCACCAGGACTTCCACCTGCATCAGAAGGACTTGAACCATCAGGAGAACCACTGGGTACTGGACCGCCAGCTCCACCAGCTCCAGGAGGGGATCCTGCACCACCGCCACCTCCACCTCCAGAGGCTCTTCTATCTTTACCTTTATCAGTTTGACGGCCACCGCCACCGCCACCTCCTCCACCAAATCCACATCGGATTAATGCACCAGAAGAGATATTTACAGTGATATTTGATGATTGAATTCCTAAACAACTGGAACCTGGTTTACCATTTTTTTGTGCTTGTGTTGGAGAACTTGAAACTCCATTTTGTCCAGCACCACCATTACCTCCAGATCCAAATAATTTAGCGTTACTACCTATATCAACTGAAACTGTGGATGTTGGATCCCATGTTCCTGTTCTCAATGCACATCTAGATTGTGCCTCGTTATTAGAATTGAATCTTTTATTTACATTAATATAAATTCTACTTCCATCTTCTTTTTTTGGTCTAAATCCACCTATAACAGTAACATTATTGTTGTTCCATTTATCATTCTTAGCAATAATTCTATCTTCTTGAGTTCCAGAGTGACAATCAACCACGATATTAAGTTGTTTTCCATAGAAATCACTAAATTTAATTTCATCATTAGATCCTGTTGGTATTCCAGTGTCTAAAGGTAAGTCTGGTAAAGATGAAGAATCTGGTAATTCTGTAAGTTTTCTGTAGTCACCAAGAGATCGACTATCGTTTTGACCAAATTCAGTCTCTATTTCTCCAAATGATAATTGTGGTGGTGGTGAAGCAAAACTTTTAATAGTCATTAGTTACAATCTTGCCATGTAGATCCATTAAAGACCTGTAGTTTATTTGTGCTTGTGTTATATATTAATGCACCAGATATAACACCTTGTAAACTATTTCTTCCCGATGTTGATACTTTAGGTGGTAACATAAATCTCGCTGTTGATACACCTGCATTAGAGAAGTCAACAGAACATCTCATTTTATCTTGACCAACACTTAATACTTTAAAAATTGCTATACAATTACCTGCAGATATGTCAGCGATAGCTGGAATTGGAGAGTCATCATTAATCTCTGCTGGATTATTTTGTTTAATTCCAACCTCTCCAGTTGATCGTACAAATACACGAGAGGGATTACCACCAATAATAGGAACATTTATTTCAACAACATCATTAGTTGATCTAACGCTGTCAGCTGTACCACCACCAATCGCTATTAAATCAGTTTGCATAGTATCTGCAAAGGTGCCGATACCTCCTACTGTCATATTGTTAAATGTTGATATGCCTACAGCTGTACTAACATTTCCGTTAAGATTACCAGAAACGTTTCCTGTCAAGGAACTTATGACTGCAGATGCACTAACTAAATTAGAAACATTAACACTATTTTGAACATTTACCGTGCCTGTAAATGTTGCTCCTCCAACCACATGAAGTTCATCTGAAGGATTTGTGATTCCAATACCAAGTGAGCCACCTACTCCTGTAAGTGTCATTAATTTAGCACTATTCGCACCACGATGCCAGATAAAATCTCCCTCTACAGCTGAGGGATTATTAGCACTTAAATGATAATTGAAGTTACCTGTGCTGTAATTAATAATATCTAATGATGTAGGTGTACTAAAATTAAATCCTGGACCCCCTCCATATCTTATTTCACCAGTATTTACTTTTTGTAATCCAGTTTCTCTTCCAAAACTTAAACCAGCGATACCTGTTTCACTTGTAATTTGTATTTCTGCATTACCAGACTTTCTAAGTTGTACATCATTGACAGGAGCTTCAGTTATTCCAACACCAAGTCTAGTTGTATGTACTGTTGAAGCAGCACCAACATAATTAAGATCATAATTTTCAGTGCTAGTGCCAACTCTTCCGCTTGTCTCTACATGCACTAATTCATACCAACCACCTGCGTGTGCGTAATACATTGAACCAGTCGCATGAACATGTGCTATCGCACCATGATAGGTAGATGCAGATGGTAAGTCTGTCATATTGTTATACAAGAAAGGTATAACATTATTAGTTGCTGCACCCTCTATCTTTTGAGCAAATGTAGTAACACCTGATACATTTAAGTTATCAATATTAGCATGACCATCAATGTCTATGTCAGCGTTTAGTGTAAGATTGTGATTGAATGTGGTTGAACCTGAAAAAGTTGTTACACCTGAAACAGAAAGATTATCTAAGTTTGTATGTCCATCAACATCTAAGTCTGAATTCAAGTCTATAGGGCTAGAAAATGTTGCAGTTTCCGAAACATTTAATACATCTAAATCAGTTTGCCCATCAACATCTAGATTGTTTACGGTTGCAATACCACTGATACTTGCATTATCTAAGTTTGTATGACCATCAACATCTAAATCTGCATTTAAATCAACGTTACCAGATATGATAGTATTACTTACAATATTACCTGTTAAATCACCTACGAATGATGTCGCAGTTACAATACCAGAAGCGTTAATATTACCAGCAGAACTAATTCCAACTCCTTTTTCGCCAGCGTCAATATTATTTCCCACTTGAATGGTGCTTCTAGGGTCAGTGGTCCCGACACCCACGTTGCCACCTGTATTAAAGATACTTGTATATCCTAAACCTACATCAACATCTTCCCATTGTGATGTTGGCATACCCTGTAAAAATCTAGCATCACCAAAAAATGTAACTATTCCTGAACCTGCTGCTGTTATAATACCACTCTTTATACTTACACCTGTACCGATTATTTCATTTGGATCTAATGTTGTTATTGTTACTATACCTATTTTAGCACTTGTAATACTTGTAAAACCACTAATAACAGCGTTACCACGAACATCAAGAGCTTCCGCTGGCACTGTGGTTCCAATACCAACCAGACCAGTGGTGGTTACTAACAGATTGTCATCATCAACCTGTACCCCGTTACGAAAATTAAAATTCTTCTTGATATTTGCCATCAGATATTTTTTTAGTTATTTATGAGGACTCTAGTGCTGTAACTTTTGCTGAAAGTTCTTTAACAGCTTGTATTAAAACAGGTATTAATCTTTCATAACGAACTGCCTTATGACCATCTGCTCTTGTAGTTGTGATGCCTGGTAATCCAAGTGCCTCAACTTCTTGTGCAATTACACCAGTGTCATCACCAATTGATTCATTATAAGACCCAGACTTCCATGTAAATGTATTACCACTAATCGAATTAACTTTATCTAGTGCATTAGGAATAACATTTATATTTTCTTTTAGATTCAAGTCAGATGAGTTAAATGCAATAATATCATTACCAGCAACAATTTTACCTTCAACACCTAAACTTCCATTTTGTATCACAACAGCAGCGGAGTCTTTGTTGACCTGTCCAACACCATTTGGGTCAGTAGCATCTATTGTAAGACTTCCATCAATCTCACAATTGGCAGTCACATGGACTTTATCATTGGAAGAGTCTAAAAATAAATCACCAGAAGTGGTATCTATAGTAGTACCATTAGTGAATCCAAGTCTTATATCATTTGCCCTTACATTACCCTGAACCCTTAATTGTGTTCCATCATAAGTGAACAAGGATGTAGTGCTTGTTGTATCAGTTGCATTATTAAACAAAACTGCATTTGCCAATCCAACTACGTTAGTGGCTGTGGAAGCAGTAGTAGAATTTCCAGAGAAGGTGCCACTGAAAAAACTTGCTGATAATGTATTAGTAGCTAAATCGAATGTTAAGGTAGAGTCAGTTGCACCAGTAATCATTGTACCACTGAGAACATCAGTAAGAACAACACGTTGAACACCTGTTGCAGGTTCACTCATCGTAGCACCAGTATTAGATAAGTTAGCCCCATCTCCGATGAAATTAACAGCGTGAATTTCTTTGAAACGTAAATTTGTAGCTCCTATATCAGAATTATTATCAAGGCTAGGTAATATATTGCCACCAATAACAAGATCTTTACCAAGACCCAAACCACCATCAATAACAGCTGCACCTGTGATAGTGCTTGTTGAATTAACAGTGCTATTAACATTTAATTGTCCTGTGTCAGCAATGTTAACATTACCAGTTACATCTAATTTCTTATTTGGATTTGCTAATCTTACATTCTCGTTAAATGTGACTGGACCATCAAACTGAGATAATATCTGTTTTGATGTACCACCTTCAACAAGTAATCTTTCCTTAACAACAACCTCATCAGCAACGATACTTAATCTATTTGGGTCTTCACCTGTAACTGTGGGTATTGGTATGTCGAAGGTTGTTTGTTGTCCACTAGCAGAAGCTATCTTGGTGTTTCCAATATAGAAATCACCTTTATCATTCATACCTGTGTAAACAACGTTACCACAAGATGTTTCTTGTGATTGTGTAAGGAATTCCTCTCTTTCTGATAGTGATCTATTCTGTAACTGAGGTAATGCAGTTGAGTAGTTACCTGGACCATAACCAACATATTCAAATGTATGACCTGATGCTCTTAAAATAGATGGTCTACGAAGTTCAATTGGTACTGGTTTTATCTTCTTAATTTTTGATCCGTCAGGATGAGAATTACTTATTGTTCCTAATGCACCACGAATAACTGATATTTCATCTCCACTTCCACTCAAAGAATTAGAAGCGATTCTCATGAATTCACCTTCTATTTCGATGTAGGAACCGAGAGGAAATCTACTTGTAATTGATGTAGCATCTACAGTTGAATCAGGAAGAGTAACTTTAATTGCAGCTTTCGATGAATTAATTGCTTCATTTAATATTAATGTTTCATGATCAAATATAGATAGTCCTCTTATACCTAGATTTTCACCTGCTTTACTTGAAAGTGCTTCATTATCAGATAATCCATGTTTTAAAACATACTTAGGATTTGTAAGAGCACTTGTAGTTTTAGCGGAGAATTGATTTGTATTTCCTACACCTGCAACTATAAAATCACCTAAAGTTGTATCAGTATTATCTAATACTCTAAATTTATTACCAACTACTAATCCATGTGCAGCTGTAGTATTGATTGTTGTAATTCCTACATTTGCATCAAAAACTTGCGAACCAACAGCATTCCAAGGTCCTAAGTCTATAATCTGTTGACCATCCAATAATTTGTCGGTAGCAGATTTGATAACAACAATTTGTTTCTTGGTATTAATGGTTGAGATACGATGATATGAATCAGTACCAGTTGAAATACCAGTTACTTGAATATAATTTCCTGTGGCAGATGATATTCCAGCAGAAGTAACTGTCACTCTACCATCTGGACCACCACCAATACCACCTTCAGCTACGGGTGAACTATCAAAATAATATGTACCAGGAATATATCCAGAACCACCCTCTTTTACAGTTGCAGCAGTAACTGAATTTCCAGACACAGTGACATCTGCAGTTGCTCCGTTCCAAACTGCTACTGATGGAGATGCATTACTATTAAACAATTTAATATTGTAATATGTTCCGTTTGTATGTCCAGATCCACCTGTTATTCCAGAATGAAACTTAAGTGCTTGTAATCCATGCTCTTCTTCAAGATCAATGACAGAATTGTTAGAATTATTAGTTACAGATACTATGCCAACTGTAGCGTCAAATGATTTTAAGAATTTATTAGTTGTCTCTCTAGTGATACTCTTCTTCAAGTCATTGGTGACAACATCACCAAGAGGGAATCTTTTTGCAAAAGAGGTAGCTTCTGGTGGGTTAGCATCTACATTATCACGGTCATATTCAGGATATAAGTTAACAATATTTTGATTATACTTACTATCATCAAATTCACCAGACGTTTCAGTCATCGCATTGTCACTATTCAACACGAATAAATGGTAGATACCATCTTGAACACCATCAATATAAGGTGTTACTACCTCCGTTCTGTATACAAAGAAATTATCTTTATTATCATTTCTACTAAATCTTGGTAGTAAAGCTGTCCTTGTTTGAGTATTGTTAGTAAATGTTCCAACTGTGTGTGTGATACCTTCTACATCTGTATTTGAATACTTAAATTCTTTATCATTGACAATCGAATCTACAATGAAAGTACCGTTGTATGCTTTATTTTCAAGACCAGTTGAGTTAGTTGTGCTGAGTACATTTTTAACAACAATCTGATCTCCTACACCGAGGTTGTGTGGTTTATCGGAACGAATAGTGACAAGATTCAAAGAACTATTAAAACTCGCTTGTGATATGAATCGAGTATTTCTATCAAACCCATAGTCAGATGAAGTAATGGAAGTTTTAGTAAAATCAGTGTTAGCTAAAACTGTTGTAAAGTTTGAATCTTGTAAGACAAATCCATCAACAGGATCTCTTCCATTAGTTAATTCTTTTGGAACAACATATCTTAGTTTGTAAATTTTCTCATCTAAACTTCTATCATCATCTCTTCTTAAGATATATGAAATATCATCAGATACGATTGTACCATCATTAATCTTAGGATGTAGAGTATTTCCTGTTGGAAGTGTATGTATAAACCATCTTCCACGAGAGGTATCAAATTGTATAGGATGTCCAGAGTCATTAGGTTTCTTATCTGATACTCGACTTATAATTCTAAACTTGTCAGTGGTATTTGCAACTGTGTTAATAAAAATAGGATCTGCTAAATCAGCATTAGTTTTAGATGATGCTATCCTTATTTGAAGATTTGATAATTCATCATCATTTCCACCCACTCCTGTACCAGTGATAGCAAAATATACTGTATGAGGATCTAAGTTTTCTGGTAAATCACCATTATCAGCGATTACACGAATAGATTCTCCATTTTGTAATTCGTGACCTTCTCCAATTGTGAATACAGATTGAACCTGTGCGTTTGCAGCAGAGTGTACTGCTTCATAATTTTTTTCTGATGTATCTGATGTGGCAGCAGCACCGTTAGACATAACGACAGTAGCTTCATAACTTACACCAGCTTTGTCAACAAAGATTTTCTCACCAACTTTAGCACCTATTCTAAAACCTTGTGCTATATGTGATGGTGGAACTGTTACAGTTTCTTGTCCAAAAAGATATAGTTTAGATGTGCTTGACGCTGTATCTTTGAATAACTGTAGATATTCAATTTTTTGATCACTCGTTACAATTGAACGTGGATTGATAACTGATGTAATAAATCCTTTGTCATCTTTCGCAAATGCTTCTTTTTTGAAACCTTCAGCAGCGAGAGAGAAAGTACCAAAGTTAGAGTTAGAGTTTGTAATAGATGCGTCAGCACCATTTATCATATTAAAATGTTTATCGAAACCAATCGCAAAGACAGATACAATTTGAACAACAGCATCATTAGATACTTTAATATGACTTGTTCTCCATCCCTTACGATAATTCGCTTCTTGATCTAAGTGATATACTGTTTCTGGATTAGTAGATGATGATTCAGATGAAAGTAATGAACCAGTCTGTTTTGAAAAAGCAATACCACTATATCTTCTGTTTGTACTATCATATTTTACAAATGCTCTATCATCTTTTTGAAGTGAAACAGCAGTAAACTGTGCCACAACCATCGATCTAAATCCTGTTGCTTTCTTACCATCAGCATGCATACCCTGCATACCAAATACAGAACGTAGTGATGTATTAAAGATATATGGGGAAGCACCCGTTACTGTATCAGTTTCAACAAGAACTTGCCCGTTAGAACTACTCAATCCACCAGCAGAACCCGCTGGTAAGTTTGGTCTAACAAATGGTAGTGAATACTGAAATCTAGTTGAATCAATAACATTTGATACTTTAGTTGATATGTTATAATCTGATACGTTGATACCACGAATCTTAATAGGTGTACCACCTGTAAGATTATGCTCTATGTTAGTTGTAACAGTAACTACTTGACCTGGTGTTGCTCCATCACCAGATTCTATATTTGAAATATTTAATGGGTCAGTTGCAAATGCACCAACAATTTCAAATTCAGGTCTTTGTGGGGAGAATCCTTTAGGTGCAGAGGGATATTTTTGTGTTATAGATCTCCTTGCTGCAGCTTCGTTGTAAGCATTTGATAACTTACTGTAATAGATGTCTAAATCTGTTAAATCACTGAACTGTTCTAATCTATTAACACCATCAGCATATTCAAAACAAGTAAGTTTATGGTGAGAGAATGTTGGTTTTGATTTATTATTTGAACTAAAATCAACTGGGTCTGTATAAACCAATCCTTTGTCATCACCATCAAAGAAAGTAAACTGCCAAAAATAACATGCACCAGTTATTCTGAATAAGGCACTTTGACCTGCGTTTAGGTCAGTTGGGTTAGGTACATATAAAGGTCTTATCTTTGTCTTTCTTAAATCTAGTCCAACTATAGAAGTACCTCTAGGTACAACAACACCACCATTTACACTATTAAACTTATAAAGTATATTATCTTCTTGTGTTAAATCAAAATTAGAATTCAGTGTGAGAGTAAAAGTATTAAGAGCACCAGAGATAGCACCACTAGGACTAATAGCTTTTGCTACTCCAGCATCACTTCTGATACCAAAACCAGGTCTATTATCAAGTATATGCTCGCCAGGAAAAAGTAATATTGTTGTTCTTTCTACTAAATCATTATCATCACCAGCAAGATAGGAGAATCTAGCAGACTCTATCAGTGCTCTCTGAATAGTTTTGAAGGGTTTTGTTAATGAATTACCTTGATTATCAATCGCATCAGTCGAATCAAGATCATTTGGATTTACATAAAGGATACGACCCTCTGTATTCTTTATAAAATTCTCTAACTTATTAAGAGG
>ENA-OSEY01002777-OSEY01002777.1-marine-metagenome-genome-assembly--contig:-NODE-2777-length-11052-cov-4.140410_pt1 | contig 11052 bp, 7 predicted proteins | sample MGYA00248465_ERZ534230 | MGnify/ENA primary metagenome ERZ534230 (study PRJEB26409, sample SAMN06344110) | marine metagenome | isolation source: Sea water from surface | place: Atlantic Ocean:Southern... | reverse complement strand
TGGCGGACCAGGGGTAGACTCGTCGCACGGTCTGGGAGGATGTCATGGACGAGATTCGGGTGAATGATCTGGCGTCGCGTTTTGCCGCCATCTGCGGCGAGGCGCATGTCGAGGCCGGCGACGGCATCGGCCCCCGCTATCAGAGCGACTGGCTTGGCAAGGCCGTGTCCGAACCCGCCATCGTGGTCCGCCCGGCCAGCACCGAAGAAGTCGCCGGGGTAATGAAGATCTGCGCCGAGACCCGCACGCCTGTGATCCCGTTCGGCGGTAATTCCGGCCTTGCAAGCGGCACCGTCGCGCGCGCCGAGGACCAGGTGGTGATGCTGTCGCTGGAGCGGATGAACAAGGTCCGCAAGATCGACGCGCCAGGCCGATATATGGTGGCCGAGGCAGGCTGCATCATTGAATCGCTGCATCACGCGGCCGCAGCAGAAGAGTTGATGTTCCCGCTGGTCTTCGGGGCCAAGGGCACGGCGCAGATCGGCGGCGCGCTCGGCACCAATGCCGGCGGGCTGAACGTCGTGCGCTATGGCAGCGCGCGGGCGCTGTGCCTGGGGCTGGAGGTGGTCACCGCCGCCGGCGAGGTGATGGATTTGCTGCCGGCGCTGAAGAAGAACAACACCGGCTATGATCTGGTCAATCTGATGGTCGGCTCGGAGGGCACGCTCGGCATCATCACCGCCGCCAGCCTGAAGCTGGTGACCCCGCCGCACGCCTTTGCCACCGCCATGGTCAAGGTGCGTGACGTCGAGGCGGCGCTGGAGCTGATGAACATGACGCAGTCCCGCTGCGGCGGCCAGGTCGAGGCGTTCGAGCTGATCGGCAAGCTGATGTACGAGCTGCCGGTGCAATATCTCGACCATGTCAGCCCGGTCTTCGACGAGGCGCCGGAGCTGGCGGTGCTGATGGAGCTTGGCGCAGCGCGGCCCGAGGATGCGGCCCCCGGGCCGGACGGCACGGTGGCGCTGTCGGCGCTGCTGGAATCGATCCTTGCCGACGCCTTCGAGGCCGGCCTTGTCGAGGATGCGGTGATCGCGCAGTCGGACGCGCAGCGGGCGAATTTCTGGGCCATGCGAGAGGGCACGCTGGAGGCAATGCAGCGGCACGGCCCCTGGGTGATGAACGACATCAGCTTCCAGGTATCCGACCTGCCCGGCGTGATCGCCGATATGGAGGCGGCCTTTGCCGCGGTCGCGCCGGGGCCGTTCTGCGTGGCCTTCGGCCATATGGGCGACGGCAATCTGCACATCAACGCGCGCCCCTATGACAAGGACCCGAATGAGCATCCCGAGGAGGCGCAGGCGATCAAGGATGCGGTGCGCGACATCGTCATCAAATGGCGCGGGTCGATCAGCGCCGAGCACGGCATCGGGCTGGACAAGCAGCAGGACATGAAGGACCTGAAGGACCCGGTGGCCTATGCGATGATGAAATCGATCAAGCAGGCGCTGGACCCCGACAACCTGCTCAACCCCGGCAAGGTGTTGATGTAGGGATCACGCTTCCCGAATACCCCCCACAAAAAAAGCGCTGCCCGGGTGGGGCAGCGCTTATCATTTCATACAAGTGCCGTTGCGGCGGGGCGGTTACTGCACCTCGCTCCCGGCGGAGAAGTTGAAGACCGCGCCTTCCTTGATGCCGGACGGCCAGCGCGCCGTCACCGTCTTCAGGCGGGTGTAGAAGCGCACGCCTTCCATCCCGTGGATCGAATGGTCGCCGAACATCGAGGCCTTCCAGCCGCCGAAGCTGTGATAGGCGACCGGCACCGGGATCGGCACATTCACGCCGACCATGCCGATATTGATCGAGGTCGCGAAATCGCGCGCCGCGTCACCGTCACGGGTGAAGATGGCGGTGCCGTTGCCATATTCATGGTCCATCACCAGCTGGCGCGCCTCGTCATAGCTTTGCGGACGCAGCACCGAAAGCACCGGCCCGAAGATCTCGTCGCGATAGACCGACATGTCGGGGGTCACCCGGTCGAGAAGCGTGCCGCCGACGAAGAAGCCGTCCTCATAGCCCTGCAGCTTCAGCCCGCGGCCGTCGACGACGACGTCTGCGCCGTCTTTCTCGCCCTGGTCGATATAGCCCTCGATACGCGCCTTGGATTCGGCGGTGATCACCGGACCCATTTCAACGCCCGGCTCGTCATACTGGCCGATTTTCAGCGCGCGCACCTTCGGCGCCAGCTGCTCGACGAACCGGTCGGCGGTGTCGTCACCCACGGCCAGAACGGCCGAGATCGCCATGCAGCGCTCGCCGGCCGAGCCATAGGCCGCGCCCATGGCGGCATCGACGGCCTGGTCCATATCGGCGTCGGGCATGATGATCATGTGGTTCTTCGCGCCGCACAGCGCCTGCACGCGCTTGCCGTTGGCGCAGCCGCGCGAATAGATGTATTTGCCGATGGCGGTGGAGCCGACAAAGCTGATGGCGGCCACATCGGGATGGTCGAGGATCGCGTCGACGGCTTCCTTGTCGCCATGCACGACATTGAAACAGCCTTCGGGGAGCCCGGCCTCGGACAGCAGCCGCGCCAGCATCATCGGCGCGCCGGGGTCGCGCTCCGACGGCTTGAGGACGAAGGTGTTGCCGCAGGCCAGCGCCATCGGGAACATCCACATCGGCACCATCGCCGGGAAGTTGAACGGGGTAATGCCGGCGACCACGCCGACCGGCTGGCGCATCGAGAAGCTGTCGACATTGCCGGCGACCTGCGGCGAATACTCGCCCTTCAGCGCATGCGGGATGCCGCAGGCGAACTCGACCACCTCGATGCCGCGCGCGATCTCGCCCTTGGCGTCGTCGAAGGTCTTGCCGTGCTGCGAGGAAATCAGCGTCGCCAGCTCGTCGAGGTTGGAGTTGATCAGGTCACGGAAATTGAACATCACCTGCGCTCGGCGGGCCGGCGGGGCGCTGGCCCAGCCCGGAAGGGCGGCAGCGGCAGCCGCAACGGCGTTGCCGACCTCGGCCGCGCTGGCCAGCGGCACCGCTGTAATGGCCGCGCCGGTGGCCGGATTGAACACATCCTGCTGGCGGCCGCTGGTGCCGGCGGTTTCTGCGCCGCCGATGTAATGCATGAGCGTCATGGTCTTGTCCCCTGAATCTCTGGATTGGTCTTTGAAATAGACGTCAGAGAGTACAAGTTTTGCGCCAAAGCGCAAGCCGGGGAACACCGGCCGGGGAACGCCGGTTTGCGGCCACTCGCACGGGTCGCGATCAGGGCTCGCCGCTGCCGATCTCTTCCTTGCGGCGGGCGATATAGGCCTGCATTTCCTCAACTCGGGCGGGGTCGCTCGGCGGCGGGGTATAGGCCTCGACGATCTTCGGCCAGATCTCCATCGCGCGCTCGGTCGTGGTGCGCCCGCCGGCATCGCGCCAGTTCTCGTGATTCGACCAGTCAGACAGGAACGGGCTGTAGAAGGCCGACTGATAGCGTTCCATCGTATGGGCCGCACCGAAGAAATGGCCGCCGGGCTCGACCTCGTCATGCGCATCGAACGCGAAATCGGCTTCGCTGAATTCGGGCGGCGACAGGAATTCGGCCATCGCCTGAAGCATTTCACAATCGACGATCAGTTTCTCGAAATCGGCGACAAGGCCGCCCTCGCCCCAGCCGGCGGAATGATAGATCAGGTTGCCATGCCCGTTGACCGCGCCCCACAGCGCCATCTGCGTCTCCCACACGGCCTGGGCGTCGACGGCGTTCGAGGCGCTGCAGGCGCTGGTCCGGTAGGGAAGGCCGTAGCGCCGCGCCAGCTGCCCGCCGGCAATATTGGCGCGTGTATTTTCCGGCGTGCCAAAGGCCGGGGCGCCCGTCTTCATGTCGACATTCGAGGTGAAGCCGCCATAGACCACTGGTGCGCCGGGCCGCACCAACTGTGTCAGCGCAATGCCGAACAGCGCCTCGGCATTCTGCTGCGTCAGGGCGCCCGCCAATGTCACCGGCGTCATCGCACCCATCAGGGTGAACGGGGTGATTACCGTGGCCTGGCCCATCTCGGCCATCGCCATGGCGGCGGCGGCCATCTCGACATCGAATTTGCGCGGCGAGTTGATATTGATGTTGGTGATCGCCGTCGGGCTGGTGGCGAGTTCGTCCATGGTCAGGCCGCGTGCGATCGCTGTCAGACGCGCTGCGTCGCGCACCCGCCCCTCGCCGATCGACATCGACAGGAACACCTTGTCGGTCATCGTCAGGTTCACAAAGGTTGTGTCGAGATGGCGGGTGTTGACCGGCAGATCGTTCGGAGCCAGCGTCTGGTTGCCGAAGAAATGGATGACGTTGAAACTCTGCCCGAGCATCATCAGCTTCTTGTAATCCTCGAAATTGCCGCTGCGGCGGCCACCCTTTATGTCATGTGCGTTCGGCGCGCCGGAGACGAGGCCGAAATGAATCTGGTCACCGCCAATGATCAGGGCGCGGTCAGGGTTTACCGGTGTCAGGGTGAAGTGCGGCTTTGCGCTGGCGACGGCGGTTTCGATCAGGCCGCGATCGGCCTTGACGATCATGGTGGCGTCGTCCACCTCGGCCCCGGCGGCGCGGAAAATCTCGCGGGCCGGCACGCTCATCACCTCGATGCCATATTCCTCGAGCAGGCGCAGCGAGGCCAGATGGATGGATTCGATCTGGTCGTCACTGAGCGGTGCCAGCGGCGCCATGTGGTTGCGAATCTCGCGCCAGTCCAGCTGTGCCGGAAGTTGATCGTCGGAACGCGTTTTGCGGCCGCGTCTTGCCGGTCTTGTCGGCGCATTCATGGCGCACTTGTCCTTTCTCCCCCGTCGGGCCGGAACCCGACATTTCATGCTTGCGCAGCCATCGCCGCCGCATGCGGGAAAACCGTCAGTTTCTGTTCCAATTCTGACGGATTTCCCGGTTGTGTTCCCGCCTCGGCCAGAGCCGGTCTAAAGAAGTTGCAAAGCCCGTATTTTTGGGAAAATGTGATGCCTCGCTGGAGGCCTGACTTGCCACCGGCTGAATGTGATCGACGCCGTGAGTTGGGCCGGCGGGAAGGAGACATCATGACACTGGCTATGAATCGCGAGGTGTTCATCACCTGCGCCGTCACCGGATCCGGCGACACCACAGGCAAGTCCGACAAGGTGCCGGTCACCCCGGCCCAGATTGCCGACAGCGCCATCGAAGCGGCGCGCGCCGGCGCGGCCGTCGTCCATTGTCATGTCCGCGACCCCGAGACCGGCAAACCGTCACGCGACCCGGGCCTGTTCCGCGAGGTCACCGACCGCATCCGCGAATCCGAAACCGATGTGGTGCTGAACCTGACAGCAGGCATGGGCGGCGACCTTGTGCTTGGCGGTGTTGAAACACCGCTGCCGCCGGACGCTGCGGGAACCGACATGGCAGGCGCGACCGAACGGCTGGTGCATGTTGCCGACTGCCGCCCCGAAATCTGCACGCTGGATTGCGGCACGATGAATTTCGGCCATGGCGACTACATCATGACCAATAGCACGTCGATGCTGGTCGAGATGGCGAAGCAGATGCAGGCGCTTGGCGTGAAGCCGGAGATCGAGGCCTTCGACACCGGCCATCTGTGGTTTGCGAAATATCTGGCCGAGCAGGGCCATATCGACAGCCCGGCGCTGGTCCAGCTGTGCATGGGCATTCCGTGGGGCGCGCCGGATGATCTGGGAACGCTGATGGCGATGGTGAACAATGTGCCGTCCGACTGGGTCTTCTCTGCCTTCTCGATCGGCCGCAACGCAATGGCCTATCCGGCGGCATCCGTTCTTGCCGGGGGCAATGTTCGGGTCGGACTTGAGGACAATCTCTATCTCTCGCGCGGCGTGTTCGCCACCAATGCCCAGCTTGTCGAAAAGGCTGTGAATGTGGTCGAGAACATGGGCGCGAACGTGATCGGGCCGGATGCGGTCCGCGAACGGCTGAAGCTGACGAAACGCGCGCCGGTGGCGCGCTGACAGGGCGCGAAGAACGGCATGCCTAACCGGCAGGTCAGGGAGAACAGGACATGACAGCAGCGGTGAAACCTGCACGTGCCGCGGTCATTGGTGGCGGCGTTATCGGCGGCGGCTGGGTCGCACGACTGATCCAGAACGGTGTCGATGTCGGCATCTACGATCCCGATCCCGAAGCATCGCGCAAAATCGACGCGGTGATGACGAATGCGGACGCCGCGCTTGGCAAACTGACGATGGCCCCGCTGCCACGCCGCGGCGAGATGAAGTTTGCCGGATCGGTGGCCAAGGCGGTGGCCGGTGCAGAACTGATCGTCGAGGCGGTGCCGGAACGGCTTGATATCAAGCAGGCGGTCTATGCCGAGATCGAGGCCGCCGCGGCGCCGGACGCCCTGATCAGCTCTTCGACATCGGGCATCCTGCCGAGCGACCTGCAGGCGAAGATGGACCGTCCGGAACGCCTTCTTGTCGGGCATCCGTTCAACCCGGTCTATCTGCTGCCGCTGGTCGAGCTTGTCGGCGGCAAGTCAACCAGCGCCGAAACCATCGAGCGCGCCGCCGGGTTCTTTGCCGGCATCGGCATGCATCCGCTGCGTATCCGCAAGGAAATCGAGGCCTTTGTCGCCGACCGTTTCCTCGAGGCCGTCTGGCGCGAGGCGCTGTGGCTGGTGAAAGACGGCATCGCCACCACCGAGGAGATCGACGACGCCATCCGTTTCGGCTTTGGCCTGCGCTGGGCGCAGATGGGCCTGTTCGAGACCTATCGCGTGGCCGGCGGCGAGGCCGGAATGGCGCATTTCATCGCGCAGTTCGGACCTTGCCTGAAATGGCCCTGGACCAAGCTGATGGATGTGCCGGAGCTGACCGACGAGCTGGTACAGGCCATCTCCGACCAGTCTGACGCGCAATCCGGCATGCATTCAATCCGCGAGCTGGAGCAGATTCGCGACACCAATCTCGTCGCCATCCTGCAGGCGCTGAAGGCGAATGACTGGGGCGCCGGACGCACGCTCGCCGCGTGGGAGACCGCGCTCTATGACGCGGTGCCGGCGGCCACCGCCACCGATGATACCGACCAGCCGATCGAGACCATGCGCCAGCAGGTTCCGGCCGCCTGGACCGACTATAACGGCCATATGAACGAGGCGCGTTATCTTGACTGTTTCTCGATGGCGACCGACGCGATGATGCGTCGGATCGGTATCGATGCCGACTATCTGGCGGCCGGCGGCAGTTTCTTCACCGTCGAGACGCATATCCGGCATCTCGACGAGGTTACCGCCGGAAACGAGATTTTCGCCACATCGCAGGTGCTTCTCGGCGAAGGCAAGAAGATGCAGCTTTTCCACCATCTCTATGCCGATGGAGCGGACGGGCCGCGCCTGCTTGCCACCGGCGAGCACATGCTGATCCATGTTGACATGAACAGCCGTTCATCGAGCCTGCCGACCGACGAGGTGGCGGCGAAGCTGGCGGCGCTGGCAGCCGCGCACGCCAGCCTGCCGCGCCCGGACGGGGCGGGGCGCGCCATCGGCGGCTGATTTACCGGAGAGGGTAGCCATGCAGTTCGGACTGACCGAAGAACAGGAAATGATCGTCTCGACGGTCAGGAGTTTCGTCGAAACGGAAATCTATCCGCTCGAGGACGAGGTCGAGAAGCTCGGCCATGTGCCGCTGGAGATGGGCAACGCCATCAAGGACAAGGTCATGGAAATGGGGTTCTATGCCCCGAATTTTCCGGAATCGGTCGGTGGCGGCGGTCTCAACAATCTTGAGTTCGCGCTTCTCGAGCGCGAGCTCGGCCGCGGCTCGATGGCGCTGACACATTTCTTCGGCCGCCCGCAGAACATCCTGATGGCCTGCGAGGGCGACCAGGTAGAGCGGTATCTGACGCCGGCCGTTCGCGGCGAGAAGATGGACGCGCTGGCCATGACCGAACCGGACGCCGGATCGGATGTGCGCGGCATGAGCACCACGGCGCGGCGCGACGGCGGCGACTGGGTGCTGAACGGCACCAAGCACTTCATCTCCGGCGGCAGCCACGCCGATTTCTTTATCGTCTTCGTCGCCACCGGCGTCGACGACACACCGCATGGTCCGAAGAAACGGATCACCTGCTTCCTTGTCGATCGCGGCCATCCGGGGTTCGAGGTGCTGCCGGGATATAATTCCGTCTCGCACGCGGGTTATGACAATGTGATCCTGAAGTTCGAGGAATGCCGCCTTGCCGACGGCCAGGTCCTCGGCGAGGTCGATGGCGGTTTCGAAGTGATGAACACCTGGCTTTACGCCACCCGCATCACCGTCGCCACCATGTGTGTCGGGCGCGCGCGCCGCGCCTTCGACTATGCGCTGAACTATGCCGCCGAGCGCAAGCAGTTCGGCAAGCAGATCGGCAAGTTCCAGGGCGTCAGCTTCAAGCTGGCCGACATGATCACCGAGATCGACGCAGCCGACTGGCTGACCCTGTCGGCTGCATGGCGGCTCGATCAGGGCCTGCCGGCCAACCGCGAGATCGCCTCAGCCAAGCTCTATGCTTCGGAAATGCTGGCACGGGTCACCGACGAGGCCATTCAGGTCTATGGCGGCATGGGGCTGATGGACGATCTGCCGCTGGCGCGCTTCTGGCGTGATGCACGGGTCGAGCGGATCTGGGACGGCACCTCGGAAATCCAGCGCCACATCATCAGCCGCGACCTGCTTCGTCCGCTCGGGGGATAGCGCGATGGGTGACCTGTCGCGACTGTTTCGTCCGCGGTCTGTCGCCGTTCTTGGCGGCTGGTGGGCGGAAAATGTCATCGAGCAATGCCAGAAATCAGGGTTCGACGGCGAGATCTGGCCGGTCCATCCGAAGCGTGACGAGATTCGCGGCATTCCCTGCTACCGCAGCCTTGCCGACCTGCCGGGGCCGCCGGACGCGGCATTTCTCGGCATCAACCGACATGCGGTGATCGAGGTGGCGGCCGAGCTATCGGCCATGGGGTGCGGCGGGGCCGTGTGCTTTGCGTCGGGATTTGCCGAGGCAGGCGAGGAAGAACTGCAGGACGCGCTTGTCGCCGCCGCCGGCGACATGCCGATTCTCGGCCCGAACTGCTACGGCGTTCTGAACTATCTGGACGGGGCGATGCTGTGGCCGGACCAGCATGGCGGCCGTGCTGTGGACAGCGGCGTCGCCATCATCAGCCAGTCATCAAACATCGCAATCAATCTGAGCATGCAGGCGCGCGGGCTCCCCATGGCCTATGTCGCCTGTGTCGGCAACCAGGCGCAGACAAGCCTCGCCGACATGGCGCGCAGCCTTCTGGCCGACCCGCGCGTGACCGCGGCAGGCCTCTATATCGAGGGGATTGTGGATTCAGTGGCCTTTGCCGCCATGACCAGCGAGGCGATAGCGGCCGGCAAGCATATCGTCGCCATCAAGGCCGGCCGGACAGCTGCCGCACAGGCCGCAGCGAGCTCGCACACGGCGGCGCTGGCAGGTGATGGTGCCACCTCGTCGGCATTCCTTGCGCGCTGCGGCGTGATCGAGGTCGATTCCCCCGAAGATATGATGGAGACGCTGAAAATCCTGCACCTCCATGGCCGTCTTGCGGGGCGGCGCATCACCGCCATGTGCTGTTCCGGCGGCGAAGCAGGGCTGACCGCCGATCTGGCCGGCGACCTGCCACTGGAATGGCCGTCGATCCCGGATGACAATCTCGGCCGTCTCGGCGAGACGCTGGGCCCGCTTGTGGCGCTGGCCAACCCGCTGGACTATCACACCTTCATCTGGGGCGACGAGGCGAAGATGACCGACACTTTCGCCGCGATGATGGGCGACTGGGTCGATATTTCCGTCCTTGCCATTGATTTCCCGCGCGACGACCGCTGCAGCGACGAGGCCTGGCATCCGGCCGTGGCCGCGATGAAGGCGGCAGGAAGGAAGACCGGCACAAAGACGGCCATGCTCGGCACCCTCGCCGAAGGCGTCTCGGAAAGCTGGGCGGACCGGCTGACAGACGCCGGCATCGTGCCGCTCTGCGGGTTCGAACATGGCTTGCAGGCGATTGCCCGCGCCGCAGCCCCGGCCCCGGCCGCCGGCTGGCGCCCGCATGCCGCCCTGCCTGAGCCCGCGACACGCACGCTTCTGGACGAGGCGGCGTCGAAGGCCCTGCTTGGCGGGGCCGGTGTTGCGGTACCCCGCGGTGCGACGGCGGATGCTGCCAGCGATCTGGCCGACGCGGCAGCAGGCCTTACCGCACCGCTGGTGTTGAAAGGTCTTGGCCATGCTCACAAGAGCGAGGCCGGGCTGGTCAGGCTGGGACTGTCGCCGGACGAGCTCGCCGATGCGGCCGAGGCTATGACCGGAATGGCGAACGGCGGGACAAACGACGAGACGAACGGGGCGCAGGGTTTCCTTGTCGAGGAAATGGCCCCGCCACCGGTGGGTGAGCTTCTCGTCGGGCTGCGCCGCGATCCGGTCTATGGCATCAGCCTGACGGTCGGCAGCGGCGGCGTGACGGCAGAGCTTCTTGGCGATGTGGCGACGCTGGTCCTGCCGGTTGGCAGGGACGAGATTCGCGCCGCCATCGACGGGCTGCGCCTGGCGCCGTTGCTGAACGGATATCGCGGCCGCGCAGCCGCCGATCTCGAGGCAGCGGTTGACACCATCGCGGCCATGGCCGCCGTCATCGAGGCCGACCCGGCGATCGACGGCGTGCTTGGCGTCGGTCCGGTCATCACCATGTCGGCCCTCGCCGCCGCCCAGGACCTGGGCATCGACCTCACCATCGGTGGCTTCGACATGACGCCGGAACTGCTCGATGCGATTGAGGCCGGCGATGTCGCCTTCACCGTCGATCAGCAGCAGTACCTCCAGGGTTACCTGCCGGTCGTCCTCATGTACCTCGAGGCCACCAACGCCAACCAGGCGGGCGGCGGTCTTCCGGTGCTCACCGGTCCGGGCTTCGTGACCCCGGACAACGCCGCTGCGGTCAAGGAACTCTCGGCCGCCGGCACCCGCTGATCCACATCAGCGATGATCGGCTCGGCCACGGCTGAACCGGTCGCCTTCTGATCAGGGTCGATTCTGGGACGGGTCCAGTACCCGTCCCGGAATTGCCCGGTCGGGCGCCG
>ENA-OSEY01002776-OSEY01002776.1-marine-metagenome-genome-assembly--contig:-NODE-2776-length-11056-cov-4.565899_pt1 | contig 11056 bp, 16 predicted proteins | sample MGYA00248465_ERZ534230 | MGnify/ENA primary metagenome ERZ534230 (study PRJEB26409, sample SAMN06344110) | marine metagenome | isolation source: Sea water from surface | place: Atlantic Ocean:Southern... | reverse complement strand
GCTAAGACAGAAACATTTGATGAGGTAGTACAACTAGCAATCGATCTATACGGTAGAGCAGAAAAGATTGAAGATGATAAAGAGGATGCTGAGTCATCAGATACAGCACCTAGCAAGGGAGACTTAGGTGACCTAAGAGACATGGATGTTGAGTGGGATATGCAACCATCTGAGAAAGGTGATGAACAGCAACAGCAACAACAGCAAATATCTATGGACTCAGATCAACCTCATGCACCAGTAGGTACACCAGAAGCAACTCCTAGTAGTGGACAGAAAGGTTCTGAAGATTCTGATTTTGATGAGACAGAAAGTATTACTCAAACAGCATTTGATCAGGCACTAGAAACATTGATTGATGACAATGCAAAAGAGTGGAAGTACCTTACACTACCAGAAGTCAAGGTTGAAGATTACATTGTTCCTAACAAAGAAATTCGTGATGATCTCAAAGAGCACTTCTTCAATCCAAGACAAGAAAGAGTTGTTACAGAGGAAGAGCATACTCAGTTCCTTGACCACATGGCACAGTACAATGAATATGTTGTCAGAAAATACAACAGATTCAAGAAGTCTGCTAACAAAGAAGTAAACTATCTTGTAAAGCAGTTTGAAATGAAAAAGTCTGCTGATCAGTACAAGAGACAGGCAACATCTAAAACTGGTGTTATCAACACTAACTCTCTATACAAGTACAAGTTGACAGATGACATCTTCAAGAGAATCACAACTGTACCTGATGGTAAGAATCACGGTCTAGTATTCCATATCGATTGGTCTGGTTCTATGACACATGTTCTACTTGATACTATCAAGCAAACATTCAACCTAGTATGGTTCTGTCGTAAAGCAGGTATTCCATTCAGAGTTCTTGCATTCCAAGATGTATACTTCAGAGCACACTCTGATGATGGGTATGCAAGATTCAAAGCAGGTGACCTTTACATCAATGACTCATTCAAAATGCTAGAACTATTATCTTCTCAGCAAAATGCTAAGTCTCTTGATGAGTCTATGAAAGTCATCTTTATGCAGGTTTTTGCAATGGGTGGATACAGAGTCAACTCATGTCAAAAGTATACACTAGGTGGTACACCACTTGCAGAAGCAATCATGTGTACTCGTCAACTTGTTGACAAGATGAAGAAAGTTGAGAATGTACAAAAGGTAAACGTTGTATGTCTAACTGATGGAGAGGCAAACCCTATGTCTTATATCTCAGAAGAGGATAGATGGAATGATGGTAACATTGAAAAAGTTACTAGATCTATAGCACATGCATGTGCATCAGTATTCTTTCTTCGCGATAAGAAAACAGGATACACTAGAAAAATTGATACACATCCATACTGCACAACCAAAGAGATTGTATCATTCTTCAGAGAGATCACTGATTACAACTGGATAGGTATCAGACTATGCAGTAAGGGAGATCTAACTCGTACTCTAAGATACAATGATGTTCAAGGTGTTGACTACAATGTTCTTGACAAGACATGGAAGAAAGAGAGATACTTCTCTATCTCAAACGCATGTGGTTTCTCTGAGCAAATCTATATGCCAGACAGAAACATCGGTGAGTCTTCTGAAGAGATCGAAGTAAAAGCAAAGGGTGAGGTTGCTACCAAAGCAGAACTACAACGTGCATTCAAAAAGCACATGGGTTCTAAGACATCCAACAAAACTGTGCTCAACAAATTTATCGAACAGATAGCGTGACACTTAACAAAGTGTCCACTACTGTTGCACACAGCAGATGTACCTGCTATAATAAGTACATAACAAACAAACAATCCACTGAAACAATGACTTTTGAACCAAATCCAGTAACAACAGAACAACTAGTTGACTACCTAACTAAGAAGGTTGGTAGTGACGTAGGTTGCAACGACATCAGAGAAGCAGGTAAGACTCTCTCTATCTCATACGCTACAGCATGTAAGAGATTGAAGAACTACAAAACTGGTATTGGTAAGTGGAATCTTACTGCAGAAGCAATCGAGAAGGCATACAAAGCACCTTCTGCTCAACCTGCAGTTGAAGCATCTTATGTTCCAAGTAAGGATGAGACCTTTACTAAGTTTGGTTCTTTTGATTCAATCCAAAAGATTATCAAGTCCAAGTTATTCTACCCTGCATTCATCACAGGTCTATCTGGTAATGGTAAGACCTTATGTGTAGAGCAAGCATGTGCTCAACAGAAGAGAGAACTCATCAGAGTCAACATCACTATCGAGACAGATGAAGATGATCTTATCGGTGGATTCAGATTAGTTGACGGTTCTACTGTATGGCACAACGGTCCTGTAGTCGAAGCACTTGAGCGTGGTGCTATCTTACTACTAGATGAGATTGACCTAGCATCTAACAAGATTCTATGTTTACAATCTGTACTAGAAGGCAAGGGTGTTTTCCTCAAGAAGATTGGTAAGTATGTCAGACCTGCAGAGGGATTCAATGTAATCGCTACTGCCAACACCAAAGGTAAAGGTTCTGACGATGGTAGATTCGTAGGCACAAATGTTCTCAACGAAGCATTCCTTGAGAGATTCCCTGTAACCTTTGAGCAAGAGTATCCAACAGTTACTGTTGAGACTAAGATTCTCATTGCTAATGGATGTGACAAAGAGTTTACTGAACTTCTTGTCAAGTGGGCAGGTATCATCCGTAAGACATTCTACGATGGTGGTGTTGATGAAGTTGTGACTACACGTCGTCTTGTTCACATTGCTAAGGCATATGCTATCTTCGGTAATCGTTTGACAGCAGTAACAAATTGCATCTCACGTTTCGATGAGGATACCAAGCAATCATTCCTTGACCTTTACACTAAGGTTGATGCAGGAGAAGATATGGAGGATGAAGAGAATAGTTGACAAGTAATCAAAAGCATTGTATACTGTATTTGAGATAACTCTCTTAGATAATGAAATACAATGAAGATGTGATTCTTGAAGAAGTGCGATCATATGTCTCCTCGACGTATGGTCGCCATTATTCTTCTGGGAATATCCAAACCCTAGACTTGATCGAAGCGTGTGGTGACGCAGAAGCATTCTGTCGCAGTAACATTTTAAAGTATGCCTCACGATATGATCGTAAGGGTACACCAAAAGATGATATGCTGAAGATAATGCACTATGCCATTCTTCTTTACCATTTTAACCAGAACAACAATGACAGTAACTATTCCAACAACTTACACTCCACTTAAAAAGTCTAGAAACCAAATGATTGACATAACACCTAGAACAGTTGAGATTCTAAAAAACTTCTGTACTATCAACAAATCAATAGTAATCAAACCAGGTAATCAAATAGCAACTCTTAGCATCAATAAGAACATTCTTGCTATTGCTGATGTAGAAGAAACATTCGATTCTGAAATTGCGATCTATGATCTAGGTATGTTCATCAATGGACTAACATTATTAGATCAACCAAAGATCAATACTGATAGCGATAGTTATGTAACTATTACTGATGCTGCAGGTAGATCAAAGACCAGATACTTCTATGCTGACCCTGACATCATTACTCAGGCACCAGATAAAGAGATCTCTCTTTCTAACTTAGATGTATCATTCCACTTAGATGCTGAAACACTAAGACAACTAAACAAAGCAGCATCTATCTATGCACTTCCAGACTTATGTTTGTTTGGTGATGGAGAAGAAATGAATCTTTGTGTCACTGACAAGAAGAATGAAACTTCTAATAACTTCTCAGTTAAAGTTGGAAACACAGATCAAAATTTCTGCCATTGTTTTAGAGTAGAAAACTTAAAGTTACTTGCAGGTGCGTATGACGTATCTATCAGTAGTAAGAGTGTTGCTCTATTTCAAGGTAAAGGAATCAAATACTATATTGCACTAGAACCAAATGCATGATGATTTTCTCTGGGTAGAGAAATACAGACCGAAGAATATCGATCAGTGTATCTTACCTAAGAATGTGAAGGAAACCTTCGCTAGTTTTGTTGAGCAGGGGGAGATACCTAATCTTCTCCTCTCTGGCACAGCAGGTGTTGGTAAAACTACTATTGCGAAAGCACTTTGTAATGAACTTGGAGCAGATTTTTATGTCATCAATGGATCGGACGAGGGGAGATTCCTCGATACCGTTAGAAACCAAGCACAAAACTTTGCTGCGACTGTATCTCTTACAGGTGGAGCAAAGCACAAAATCCTTATCATCGATGAGGCAGACAACACTACCCCAGATGTACAACTTTTACTTCGGGCATCAATAGAGACTTACCAAAAGAACTGTAGATTTATTTTTACATGTAACTTTAAGAACAAGATCATTGAACCTTTACACAGTAGAACAACTGTAGTTAATTTCAATGTTCGTGGTAAAGTTAAACAAGAACTTGCAGCAAAGTTCTTTGAAAGATGTCGTGGTATACTCATGGCAGAGGATGTTTCTTTCTCAGACAAAGTTGTAGCAGAAGTAATCCAGAAATATTTTCCTGACTTTAGAAGAACTTTGAATGAACTTCAAAGGTATGCATCTACAGGTAGTATAGATACAGGGATACTAGCAACACTTGGTGATGCTAAGATTGATACTCTCTGTGAGAGTATGAAAGCAAAGAAGTTCAATGATGTAAAAGCATGGGTCACTCAGAATCTAGATTCAGATCCTGCATCTATCATGCGTAACTTATATGACAATCTTACAGGTATTATGGATGGTCCTAGCACTGCAGCAGCAGTTCTAATTATTGCAGACTACCAATATAAATCTGCATTCGTAGCAGATCAAGAAGTAAACCTTCTTGCATGTCTTACTCAACTTATGATGGAGTGTAACTTTAAATGAATCTTTTCCTATCATGCCCACCAGTATATACATTACCTGGTACTTGGAATGATCCAGAGAAAATAGCAAAGTGTTATGACACAATGATACCTCACGGTAACTTTGCAGGTCTAGGACAGACAGGGCAGTTTGTTGCAATAATCATAGGAGCATTTGCAATATTAACAACTTATGGTATAATAAGAGGATTCTTTTCTAATAAGGATTTAACTGACCCATGGGATGATCATGATGACTAAACGTGACAAAGTAAGAGCACAAGTAAAATCTAGGTTTTATTATATGTTCTGGGGAACCGCAACTCTATCTGTTGTTGCAGGTCAACTATACCTCGGAACTTCCTATCGTGCTATGGCAAAGTCCATGAACAGATGGTTTGATACAGCAGTAGAAGCATTGATTGATAACTATCCAAGAGATAACGGTACATACGAACGAATAGTTCCTCCTCCATCAGGAGATTTTAGAGACTATCCTCCTGGTATTGTATTCCTAAATGAATCTTAAAACACCTCTTAGATATCCTGGTGGCAAGTCTCGTGCTGTTAAGAAGATGGCACAATACTTCCCTAGTTTTAATGAGTATACAGAGTTTCGCGAACCTTTTTTAGGTGGTGGATCTGTAGCAATATACATTACACAGATGTATCCTCATTTGGATATCTGGGTAAATGATTTGTATGAACCATTATATACTTTTTGGAGACAACTGCAGTTGTCTGGGGATAAACTCAGGAATGAGTTAGTTCAATTAAAACAAAAATATCCAGATCCTTCTTCTGCTAGAAATCTTTTTCTTGACTCAAAGGAGTATCTTCAAAAGAGTGAGTGGGACAGTGAACCATTTCACAAGGCAGTAGCATTCTATGTCGTAAACAAATGTTCATTTAGTGGATTGACAGAGAACTCATCATTTAGTAAGCAAGCATCAGATCAAAACTTTTCATTAAAAGGTATTGATAATCTTCCATACTATTCACTACTGATTAAGAAATGGCACATAACAAACTTTACCTTTGAAAAGATAATGACCGATGATCCTCATGCATTCATATACTTAGATCCTCCTTATGCTATAAAGGACAATCTTTACGGACATAGGGGAGATATGCACAAAGGGTTTGATCATGATAGATTCTATCGTAAGTGTGCAGCATGTGATTGTGACCAGATGGTTTCATACAACTCAGACAAGTTAATAAAGGAAAGATTCAAAGGGTGGCAGGTGCAAGAATACGATCACACATATACAATGAGATCAGTGGGTGAATATAATAAAGAACAAGAAAAACGTAAAGAACTCTTACTACTAAATTATGGCATATGATGATCGGTATCCTCTCTCAGCATACCTAAACTCTATCAACCTTGATAAGAAATCTGTATTTCAAACTGAAGATCCTGGTTGGGAAAAGAACTATCCCCCTTACATAATCAATAAGTGCATGTCACATCATATGGATACTGTATTGTATGCCAATGAAATGAATATGCACCCTGAGATTGATAAGCGTTTACAGTATGATTTTTATATACATATAGTCAGACCTAGGAAAAGATTTTCTCCTTGGGGCAAGCAGGATAAGGTGAAAGATCTTGATGTTGTCAAAGAATACTATGGTTATAGTAATGAAAAGGCAAAGCAAGCATTACGCATCCTATCTCCTACACAACTAGACTACATTAAATCCAAACTGAACAAAGGGGGTAAGAGAAGATGAATGAAGTGGAATGGACTAAAGATAATATGATTGAAGTGAACCTTAAGGAACCTGATGATTTCTTAAAAGTTCGTGAGACACTTACTCGTATAGGAGTTGCATCTCGTAAAGAGAGAAAACTTTATCAATCATGTCATATCCTCCATAAGAAAGGACAATACTACATTGTACATTTTAAAGAACTATTTGCATTAGACGGAAAGAAAGCAAACCTATCAGACAATGATGTACAAAGAAGAAATAGAATTATCAAACTACTATCTGATTGGGGTCTTGTAGAGATCGTAAAGGAAACAGAAATAAAAGAAGTCGCACCTTTAAGTCAAATCAAAGTTATAGCATATAAAGAGAAAGGTGAGTGGACATTAGAATCAAAATATAATATAGGAAAGAAACGCACTACAGAATGAGCAATTTTTCATATGATGTTCATTGGTTGAACTCACCTGGATACCTAACAGCAGAGGTTCCATCTGCTGTAGCAGCAGAACTGCGAGGTAGTATGGATTCATTAGTGAAGAACTCTGATACAGATGCTAGGACAAGTCTAAGGGGTCACTTACAAGAAGAGTGGACGTTACCTTTGACTAAAGAGATTAGTGCATTCACTCGTTGTCTTTCATACGAATACATCAAACAGTTTGGTTTTCAACCTGCTATGGGTGTAGCAGAGACCATGAGAGATATTGAAACATCTGATTTTAAACTACAAAGACTATGGGTAAACTATCAAAAGAAATATGATTTCAATCCTCTACATATACACAGTGGAATATTCTCCTTTGTAATCTGGGTTCAAATACCATATGATTTAGAAAAAGAGAGAGCACGATATGTTGCAAATGAAAATGAAACTGCATCTTTTATGTTTCAGTATAATACAGCATTAGGAGGACTAGATACAAGATACTTACATATAGATAAATCTTGGGAATGGAAGATAGCATTCTTTCCCGCCAGACTCAACCATGGAGTCAATCCATTCTATACAACAGACAATACACGCATCTCAATAAGCGGAAATCTTTATTGTATAGATAATAATGTAGAGCACTAAAATTATGGCAGAAACAAAAAAGATCGAAGAGAAACCAAAAGGTTTAATCGGTAAACTAAAAGATGCTGCTGAGGACAAAGACGAGCAACTTGCAATCCTCTCTACTTTCGTGAGGTTGTCAGTGTTAGTGTGGTCAGCAGGAATTTTAACTTTGGCATACGTTAAGTTACCAGAGTCATTTAAAATACCAGAACAAAAACTGGATCCAACTTTCATAGCTTCGGTGTTCACAGGCACGCTAGCTACTTTTGGCGTCCAAGCAGCAGGTAAGAAAAAGAAAGGTGATGGCAGTGGAGATGCAAACATATCCAAAAAGGATATGGAGTTTCTTATTGCTAAGGCATCAGAAACTGCACCTGCACAAACAATAAGGATCGAATCAGGTCCTGTTAAAATCGTCCCTGACAAATAAACATCATGCAAAAAATTATCAATGTACTTGCTATTGCGTCTAGCGTTGTATCTCTTACCGTTGTTGGCGGTGGTATATATCTATATACACAAAAGGATGCCATCGTAGAAGGAATCCAATCAAAGGTTATGAACGCTGTAGGTGACGCGGTTCCAGATATGCTAGGTGGATCACTGCCTAAGATGACAGGTCCTGCAGAGGCACCACCTACTAGCAAACCAGAAGCAATCGGTAATAGTTTCACCCCACCAATGCCATGAATAAGTGGAAGTGGATATCATTTGGTGTAGTAGGCAGTCTATTCGCTGTCTCACACCTTGGTATGATAGGATATATTGCTACAAGAGAAAAAGAAGCACCACTACCATCAGTGGATTTACCTGTAGGTCCTTACACATCATATAAGGTGAGTGTATCAGAAGAGGGATATGCTATATCATACAAAGCAAACGATCCCAAGACAGCATACATCACGAAAGATATTAAAGAAAAAGGTGGTTTCTTAGGACTAGCAAACAACACAACTAAAGTTGCTGAAGAATACTTCATGGATGGTAAGACTAACCAAGGTGGTGCAGTATCTAATACTAGATCATGGTTAGATCAGAAACCAGGTTTGACTCATGAACAAGCAGCAGAGATAAGTGCTGAAAGAATTGCATGTATCAAAGCAATAGGATCAGGAGAAGGCACAGGTAGAGTAGTTGGTACTAGCATTGGTGCAGCAGCAGCACCTAGTCTTAGCACTATACCATTTGTAGGATGGGTAGCAGCAGGATGGGTAGCAATGTTTGGTGGCAATCAAGGTGCAGAGATAGGTGGTAATATGGCAGAGGATATGTCTAAAGATTGCTAAAAATACATATAATATAGGACTTACAATTAACCATGCAACAGTCAGTCGTTTATTCTAACGGAAACCAAGAATGCGAACGTGCGGTTTCACTTCTAAGAAGTTTAGGTCATGATTTTCATGAGTACATGGTAGGGGAAGACTTTACCCAAACCGAATTTGAAATGGAATTTGGTGGAGATGCCAAATATCCGCAAGTTACGATTGGTAAATCACACGTTGGAAATTTAAAAGAAACTTTACAAGAGATGTTTCTTAAGACTTGACAAAAGCATGGTCATCACCTAAAATGAGGTCATGACTACTCCAAACTGGCAACATCACTCAAAGAAAGAACAGAAGAGGACGTTAAAACCTCAAGCACTTCGTCGTGCAAAGAGACGCCTTAAGATGTTCAAACTTAAAATGAAGTTTGTTTCTGTTAAATAGAATCAATGAGACCAGTGACATGAAATACACAATTAGTAAAAGACATGTATTTGTTGCTAAAGAACCTGTTAGAATGTATTTTGTTAATGATGTGCCTTTCGCATTCGATGGTTTAGAAAATCATCAAAAACAAGATAAGTGGATTCTTACAGAGTGTGCAATAAATCCAGAATACGAATTAGAAGATATTTTGAGATGGGGTGACTACCTGATGGAAGAAGAATGCCATCCAGTTTTATTTGAATTAGATCTTGTTAATCGAGAAATTTTACCCGAATGAATGAATTTACTGAATTGCTAGTGGGAACGTTTGCTAATAAAAGACAAGCACAATCCCACCCTACTCGTTATGCACATATACGTGTTTCTCATCGTTTAATTGGTGACAATCGTGTCTATGGGGAGCAAGCTTACAATTATCTTTTGAACAGACCTTACAGACAGTTTGTAATTGATATTGTGCAACAAGGAGAAGAATATTATTTAAAAAATTACGAGATTGAAAATCCTTTACAGTTTGCAGAGTGTAAAAATTTAGATAAGATTACTGATGATATGTTAAAGTATCGTGAAGGATGTGATGTCATCATGAGAAAAACAGGAACCAATACATTTTTTGGTGGAACATCTACATGTAATTGTTTTGTAACTTGGAATGGTATAAAAACATATGTTCAGAATGAAGTTAAGTTAACAGACTCTGAATATCAGGTAACAGACAAAGGATTACATGCAGAAAGTCATACAAAAGTATGGGGTTCAGATTATGGTGCATTTAGATTTGTGAGACAATAACATGCCTATCAAAGATAAAGAGGAAAATAGAAAATATCAACGGGAGTGGGCAAGAAAAAATTCCAAGACAAAAAAGGCAAATCAAGTCAGTGCTAAGAGAAGGAAGCAAATGGTTGATGATGCTAAATCACACCCATGCGTCATATGCAATAAAGAATATCCTCCAGAAGTTATGGATCTATACCATATAGATCAATCAAAGAAAGCATCAAGCATATCTAAATTGATGTGCATATCAAGTTATAGTTCATTAAAAGAGGAGATTGATAAGTGTGCTCCTTTATGTGCAAATTGCCATAGATTACTAGATCATGGTTACGTGCAACTACCAGAATTAGTCGTTATTACATAAGGTTCAAATCTACCTTATCTCATATTTTAGAACCCTCAGCAAAACTGGGGGTTTTTCGTGTATAAATAAATCACGAGGAAAGTTTTAACTACAGGATCAGAGAGTAATCATGCCATTATCACGTTTGGATAACCTTATCAGCAGTAAGACTGGTAAGTATCTTTATGTTTCGCCTGATGATTTTAATGCAACCGATGCATTATCTAACAGAGGTAATTCACCAGTTGTACCATTTAAGAGCATACAGAGAGCATTTTTAGAAATCGCTAGGTATTCATATCTACCAGGATTTGGAAATGATAGGTTCGACCAGTTCACTATAATGCTGATGCCTGGCATCCATTATATTGATAATAGACCTGGTTTAGTAGACACAAGTGGCGTTGATGTATTTGGATTTGATCAAGCAAACAATGCTTGGACAGATGACAGTATTACAGACCTCTCTAATCCTAATAACATATACTATAAATTTAATAACACTGAAGGTGGTGCTATTATTCCTCGTGGTTCATCACTTGTTGGTTATGATTTAAGAAGAACTGTTGTAAGACCTCTATTCGTTCCTGATCCTGCTGTAACAGAAAGAGAGATTCCTCGTTCCGCTATG
>ENA-OSEY01002775-OSEY01002775.1-marine-metagenome-genome-assembly--contig:-NODE-2775-length-11057-cov-2.924044_pt1 | contig 11057 bp, 9 predicted proteins | sample MGYA00248465_ERZ534230 | MGnify/ENA primary metagenome ERZ534230 (study PRJEB26409, sample SAMN06344110) | marine metagenome | isolation source: Sea water from surface | place: Atlantic Ocean:Southern... | reverse complement strand
TGTTCCGTTAGCTGGGGATTATGTGGTGGAAATATTGCCTTTCTAACACATTTATAACTTATAGGCGTGTCACACAGGGAGAATAAGATGACGCAAGACAATAAAATCCACCCAGCGGTGGAAATGTTTAAAACAGAATACGAAAACGGAGAAATGAACCGCCGTGAGTTTATGGCTCGAGCCACTACTCTTGGAGTTACTGCAACTGGCGCATATGGACTTCTAGGCGTAGCTCAACCTGCGCATGCAGGCGGCCATATGAAGAGTGGTGGTACACTTCGAATGCAAATGGAGGTTAGAGCTCTAAAAGATCCACGAACTTACGACTGGACACAAATCGCTCACAGCACAGCTGGCTATCTAGAATATCTTGTCGAGTATAACAACGACGGTAGCATCACTCCAAACTTACTGGAAAGCTGGAGCGCTAACAGCGACGCAACAAAATACACTCTTAATGTGCGTAAGGGTGTTAAGTGGAATAACGGGGATGACTTCACTGCGGATGATGTAGCGCGCAATATCGAAATGTGGTGCGATAAAGCAGTCGAAGGTAATTCAATGGCTGCACGGATGTCATCACTTGTTGATGCCGACACAGGGAAAGCTGGATCCAACGCAATTAAAGTTATTGATAGCCACACAATAGAATTAAACTGTAACAGCTCAGACATCACAATTATTGCGGGTATGGCTGATTATCCAGCTGCAGTCGTTCATAGCAGTTTTGATCCAGCCACGATGGCGTCCGGTTCTGTGGGTACAGGACCATTTGTTCTAGAGTCGCATGAAGTTGGCGTAAAGTCCGTTTCTGTTAAAAACGAGGGATTTGACTGGTGGGGATATGCTGCAGGCAGAGAGTGCCCGTTAGATCGTATTGAATATATCGACTACGGGACAGACCCGGCAGCATGGTTAGCAGCAGCAGAAGCTGATGAGGTTGATTGTTTCTATGAAAACGTAGGCGAGTACGTGGATGTGATGGAAGGAATTGGATGGGAAAATTCAGAAATCGCTACTGGATCAACTATTTTAATCCGACCAAATCAAACTACTCCAGACGCCGACGGAAACACAGTTTATGCTGACAAGCGCGTCAGACAGGCTTTAGCAATGGCTGTAGATAATAACATCTGCCTTGAATTAGGCTACGCAAATAAAGGTGCGCCGGCCGATAACCATCATGCTGGTTCAATGCATCCAGAACACGACCCATCGGTAGGTCGCCTTCCATATGACCCTGCGAAAGCAAAAGCACTGATGGCAGAAGCGGGCATGGCTGACTACGAGCATGAGCTTATCTCTATTGACGATGACTGGCGTAAAAATACGACAGATGCAGTAGCAGCCCAACTCCGGGATGCGGGTATTAAAGTTAAGAGAACAATTCTTCCAGGATCAACATTTTGGAATGATTGGGCTAAGTACCCTTTCAGCTCAACAAACTGGAACCACCGACCATTTGCTGTTCAAGTATGGGGATTAGCTTATCGTTCTGGTGAAGCTTGGAATGAAATGGGTTGGAGTAATGCAGAGTTTGACGCTTTACTTGCAGAAGCAAATGCGATAGCCGACGCCGACAAACGTCGAGTTGTTGCTGGCAAATGCCAGGCACTTATCGCTGAAGAGGGTTGTACTATTCAACCTTATTGGCGTTCACTCTATAGAAGCCACTCATCAAATACAGTATGTGACATGCATATTGCCTATCACGCACACGTATACAAATGGGGCTTTAAAGCTTAAAACGTACCAAAATCTTGTGGCCGCGCTCTAACTGAAGCGCGGCCTTTTTATTTTTAAATTGAGTAAAAAATATGGGGCAATTTATTTTAAGACGAGTAGGCTTAATGCTTATTACTTCGATTTGCCTCACTTTCATTGTATTTTTTTTAACAAACTTATTTCCTAATCTTGAAAAACTAGCCAAGACACAAGGTAATTTCCGGATGTCTGAGGCCGAAGTTACTTCTTTCTTAGAAGATCGCGGTTACCTACAACCCTTACCCATTAAATATGCACAGTGGCTCGGTGTTTTACCTGGATACGTCATTGAGGGTAAGGATGGAACTGTACGAGGGAAATGTATTAAGCCGGGAATGCTGCAAGAAGATGCAGCCAGATTTTGCGGTGTTTTGCAGGGCGACTGGGGTTATTCGACTGTATTTAAAGATGATATAGGTAAACTCGTATTAATAAGGTTATCTCTCACTGGCAAATTAATGTTCTGGGTCATGCTACTCATGATACCCAGCGCATTGATCATAGGCATATTAGCAGGTATGCGAGAAGGCAGTCGCACTGACCGGACATTGTCCACGATTTCCATAACAACAACTGCCACTCCGGAATACGTTTCAGGTGTAATTTTTATCGCTGTATTCTCTTCAACAGCCTTTGGACTAAAGTGGTTCAAAGGGACAGCTGCGAAAGCAATGGAAGATGCTAACTTTGAGAATTTTTTTCTGCCAGTTCTCACGATCGCTCTCTACGGCATGGGATACATAGCAAGAATGACCAGAGCATCGATGGCCGAGGTTATGACAGCACAATACATTAGAACGGCTCGTCTAAAAGGTGTGTCTTTTGCCAATATTGTAATAAAACATGCTCTAAGAAATGCTTTAATAGCGCCCTTCACAGTAATCATGCTTCAATTCCCATGGCTTTTAAATGGCGTCGTGATTGTTGAGACCCTTTTTAATTATAAAGGTTTTGGATGGGTCTTAGTTCAGGCTGCCGGAAATAATGATATTGAACTTTTACTCGCCGTTTCAGCAGTTTCGGTAGTTGTTGTTTTATTAACTCAACTAATTTCGGATATAGGTTATGTCTACCTCAATCCTCGCATAAGCGTTACTTGAAGGATTGGCGATATGGAAGCATTAACATGGGCAGAAATTTTATCACGAATGTTCTATCAGTTAACTCCCGTATGGATTTCTATGATAGCTCTGTTCACTATTTCAATTTATTATAAAAGAAATTTAGGCCTCTACGGTAAATTATTCGATAGCAAAATTGGTACACTCGGTTTTGCTATTGTGATGTTTTGGGTATTTGTTGGCTTTTTTGCCGGCGCATTGGATATGATTTCAACACACGATCCGCTCGCGCAGGTTTCTGGTATGAAAAATAAAATTCCCGGCACGCCATTTAGGGGCGCTGAGGAAGGCGACTATGCTTTCTATCTTCTAGGCGGAGACCACCTTGCACGTGATGTTTTCAGTAGAGTTATGGATGGTGCATCAATAATTATCGTAATTGCACCCTTGGCAACGTTATTTGCCTTTATGGTCGGAATTACCCTAGGTCTTCCTGCCGGTTATTTTGGTGGAAAACTAGATACACTTTTATCTTTTCTTGCAAATTTAATTTTAGCGTTTCCCGTCATCTTATTGTTTTATTTGCTGGTTACGCCTGAGATTAGAATGACTGGATTGCCTCAATATATGGCTATTTTTCTCTTTAGTTTTCCAATTTTGTTTTTTGCTGTTCTGATAAATACACGCTACTACATTGAGCCACAAAAGCGTAATGTCCTTATGTTAATCGTTGTCGGTTTTTTAAGTTATTTATATCTTTCTTTGATCAATGAGCCCGGGACCAAGGTAACTATTTTTAATGCAATTGATGGCTTTGACGTGCCAGGCGGATTGCTTACGGTTTTTGTCTCTGTGGTATTTGTGAATTCTCCTACTGTATTCCGTATTGTCAGAGGTCTCACTTTGGATATCAAAACAAGGGATTATGTTTCAGCCGCTCAAACGCGGGGTGAAGGCGCATGGTATATTATGCTTTGGGAGATTTTACCAAATGCACGAGGGCCTCTGATAGTCGACTTTTGCTTAAGGATCGGATACACCACTATCCTTTTAGGGACACTAGGTTTTTTTGGATTGGGCCTGGACCCTGAAAGTCCAAATTGGGGGGCTACAATTAATGAAGGACGAAAGCTACTTTCAATTTATCCTCACCCTGCTCTACCACCAGCATTTGCGCTGCTAAGTTTAGTGTTGGGATTAAACTTACTAGCCGACGGATTGAGAGAAGAAAGCTTAAAAGATTAAATAAAATAGTTTGTCATCAGGACTTACTGAATAAATAAAAGAGAAACTTATGAGTAAATTGTCTGACTATAACGGGCCAATACTAGAGGTTGAGAATTTATCAATTTCATTTTTTACTAGGCTACGCGAGATACCAGCTGTAATGGATTTTTCGGTAGCTGTGCAACCTGGAGAGGCTGTTGGTTTGGTTGGCGAGTCTGGCTGCGGAAAATCAACTGTAGCTCTCGGCGTGATGCAAGATCTTGGCGTAAATGGGAAGATTGTTGACGGTTCAATAAAATTTAAAGGCCAAGATTTAGGAAAATTATCCCCAGAAGTCCTTAGAGATATTCGTGGCAACGAAATTGCAATGATTTATCAGGAACCTATGGCATCTTTAAATCCAGCTATGAAGATTGCTAATCAGTTGATGGAAGTTCCAATGATACATGAAGGAATTTCAAAAGATGAAGCTTACAAAAGAGCACTTGAGGTTGTAAATGATGTAAAGCTTCCAGACCCAGAAAGAATTTTAAAGTCTTTTCCTCATCAGCTTTCTGGAGGCCAACAACAGCGTATAGTTATCGCAATGGCATTAATGTCAAAACCGTCACTTTTAATATTGGATGAGCCAACGACAGCTTTGGATGTAACTGTAGAGGCAGCGGTTGTAGATCTCGTTAAAGATCTTGGTAAAAAATATGGAACTTCCATGCTATTTATATCCCACAATCTGGGCTTGGTATTGGAAACGTGCGATAGAATTTGCGTTATGTATTCCGGCGAGGCCGTTGAAACTGGATCAATTAAGGACGTGTTTAATCAAATGCAGCACCCTTATACCCAAGCATTATTTCAATCAATTCCACTTCCAGGTGCTGATAAAAATGCACGGCCCCTCGTAGCAATACCAGGTAACTTTCCACTCCCGCATGAACGACCCCAGGGATGTAATTTTGGTCCTCGATGTACTTATTTTGAGCCAGGTCGCTGTGACACACAAATCATAGAAATGGCAGAAATAGAAAAAACGGACCGACATGCGACCCGCTGTTTAAAATATGAAGAAATCGATTGGATGGCATCAATATCTAAGGCAGAAACAATTGATAGTGCTGAACCAGGCGATGTAATCCTAAAAATTGATAACCTTAAAAAATATTATGAAGTTGCTGCAAACGCTCTTTTTGGATCAAGTGGCAGCAAAAAAGTTGTAAAAGCCAATGAAACCCTATCCTTTGAGGCCAGAGAAGGTGAAACGCTTGCTATTGTCGGGGAATCAGGCTGCGGAAAATCAACCTTAGCCAAAGTTTTAATGGGATTAGAAACTGCTACTGATGGAACTGTACTATTAGATAATAAATCAATTGGCGCTACGCCAATAGAAAGTCGAAGTACTAAAACTGTAGCAGATATTCAAATGGTTTTTCAGAACCCGTTTGATACATTAAACCCTTCTATGACAGTAGGACGGCAGATCATTCGCGCATTAGAAATTTTTCAATTTGGTAAATGTGATAAGGATCGTAGTGAAAGAATGCTAGAACTTCTTGACCTCGTAAAACTGCCTCGAGCTTTTGCCGAACGAATGCCGCGGCAACTGTCAGGTGGTCAAAAACAAAGAGTGGGAATTGCCAGGGCTTTTGCCGGCGGTGCAAGAATAGTTGTGGCTGACGAACCCGTATCAGCTTTAGATGTTTCAGTTCAGGCTGCGGTAACTGATTTATTAATGGAAATTCAAAGAAATGAAAAAACCACCCTGTTGTTCATCAGTCACGATCTTTCAATAGTGCGTTATCTTTCCGACCGAGTGATGGTGATGTATTTAGGACATGTTGTTGAAATAGGAACGACAGATCAAGTTTTTTCACCCCCTTATCATCCATATACTGAGGCTCTTTTATCGGCCGTTCCTATAGCGGATACTAGCGTTGAAAAAGAGCATATTGTTCTAGAGGGAGATATTCCATCTGCGATGGACCCACCGAGTGGTTGCCCTTTTCAAACCCGCTGTCGATGGAAAAAAGATGTCCAGGGCGATTTATGTGAAAAAGAAATTCCACCTCAACGAGATATATCAATAGGGCATCAAATAAAGTGCCACTTAAGTGAGAGCAAACTATCAAAAATGACGCCTGTTATAAAACTTGCAGCTGAGTGATTTACCATTGATTTTACTAGTTTTTAAGTTTGTAAATATTATAAGTGCTGCAGAAAAAAGATTCGAAGGGAATTAAAATGGCTGGCTCAGTAAATAAAGTAATCATTTTGGGTAATTTGGGTGTAGATCCTGAAGTCCGCAGTTTTCCAAATGGTGGTAAAGTTTGCAACCTTCGTATCGCTACATCGGAAAACTGGAAAGACAAAAACACTGGTGAAAGAAGAGAAAAAACAGAGTGGCACTCTGTGGCTATATTTTCTGAACCCTTAGTAAGAATTGCCGAGCAATATTTAAAAAAAGGATCAAAAGTCTATATTGAAGGGCAATTAGAGACAAGAAAGTGGCAAGACCAATCAGGGCAAGACAGATATACAACCGAAGTTGTGCTGAGACCCTATACCAGTTCGCTGACAATGCTAGATAGCAGAGGAGATAACAGTTCGCAGGGAGGTTATATTGGAGGACCAGAAGATAATAATTATTCGAGTGACCCGAACGCCACTTCATCAAGCATAGGCAACGAGAATTCTAGTCCTTCAGCAACTCAAGACTTTGATGATGAAATACCTTTTTAAAAATTGGGTCAGTATTCAATTACAAATTAATAAGCTAAAATTTTTTAACCTTTTATGCAGCACCGCTTGCTTTGTGGGTTGTCCTGCGGGCAACCAATTCGTCTGCAACAAGAAAAGCCAGCTCAAGAGATTGTGAAGCATTTAGTCGTGGATCGCACGCTGTATGGTAACGGTCTGAAAGATTTTCGTCCGTAACTGCGCGAACACCGCCAGTACATTCAGTTACGTCCTGACCAGTCATTTCAAAATGAACCCCACCAGGGATAGTTCCCTCCGCATTATGAATTTCAAAAAACTCTCTCACTTCCCTCAAAACACTTTCGAAAGGCCGTGTTTTGTATCCTGTAGATGACTTAATCGTATTGCCATGCATAGCGTCACAACACCAAACAACGTCTGCTCCTTCTTGCTCAACCACTTTAATTAACCTCGGAAGGTGATCGCCAACACTTCCCGCTCCAAATCGAGCTATTAACGTAAGTTTTCCTGCTTCATTTTCAGGGTTCAATTTGTTTAAAAGAACTTTTAAGTCTTCTTCAGATGTTGTGGGGCCACATTTCAGTCCTATAGGGTTCAAAACGCCACGTGCAAATTCAACATGAGCACCATCTGGTTGACGAGTTCGATCCCCAATCCAAATCATGTGACCTGATCCTGCAAGCCATTTACCGGAAGTGGAGTCTAAACGGGTTAACGCTTCTTCATACTCTAAAAGCAAACTCTCATGACTTGTGTAAAAATCAACAGTACGAAGCTCATAAGCTGATTTACCTTCAAGACCAGCGGCCTTCATAAAATCTAAGGCATCTTTTATTCTTTCTGCCATTTCTCTATATTGGACTGCTTTTTCACCTTCTGTAAAACCTAAAGTCCAACTGTGTACTTGGTTAACGTCGGCGTAACCGCCAGAAGAAAAAGCTCTTATTAAGTTAAGCGTTGCCGCCGCTTGGGTATATGCCTGTAACATCTTTTTAGCATTGGGTACCCGTGCTTTTTCTGTAAAAGCCAACTCATTAATAATATCACCTCGGTAGCTAGGCAGCTCTATACCATTTTGTATCTCAGTAGCAGCTGACCGGGGTTTTGCAAACTGACCTGCCATGCGTCCTACTTTTACCACTGGAACTTTTGCTCCAAAAGTGAGTACCATTGCCATCTGAAGCATAACTTTGAATGTATCCCTAATGGAGTCTGCACTGAATTGTTCAAAACTTTCGGCGCAATCACCTCCTTGGAGTAGAAATGCTTCGCCTTTTGCAGCAGACGCTAGTTTCGATTTAAGGTTGCGAGCTTCACCAGCGAAAACAAGAGGAGGATAAGAAGCTAATTGTTTCTCAACAGAGTTCAGCACTTGTTGATTTGTATAGTCTGGCATCTGAACTCTTGGTTTCGAGCGCCAGTTACTTTTTTCCCAAATACTCATCTTTGTTCTCCAAATAACGTTTGATTTGCGTACTATATCAACTTAAAAAAAACCACCATATTTATTTTAAAAGTTAAAAGGGCTTGACCTTATCAGAACATTCGGAACAAGTAATATTAAAGTACGGACGAAGTTATTATTAATGATTAGATTCGGTTGATCGGATTTGATAAATGTTAAATGAAAACAGCATTGTAAAGCTCAATACTGAAGTTAAATCTCCTAGACGATTTGTGTTTGTTTTGATTGAAAACTTTACACTTCTTTCTTTTTCATCTGCACTTGATGCGCTTCGAATAGCAAATCGTATGTCAGGTAAAAAACTTTATGACTGGATTTTCATAGGTGAAAATGAGGAATTTGTGTCTTGCTCAGCGGGAACACAGTTTAAATTGGATAATTCCCTTATAGAGTTACACAGAGACGATACAATCTTACTTTGCGGTGGTACTTCAATTCAGGAGTCAACAACTAGAAAGCTTGTTGGTTGGCTTCGCCGCGAAGCTCGAAGAGGTCTAATCATAGGAGGCCTTTGTACAGCTGCTTATCCAATGGCAAAAGCAGGCCTCTTGGACGAAAAAAAAGCTACCATTCATTGGGAAAATCAAGATAGTTTTGCAGAAGAATTTTTGGAAGTCGAATTAACAAAAACAGTATTTGTGTGCGATGGTAATAGCTATACTACTGCAGGTGGAACATCCTCCATAGATCTTCTACTTAAAATTATCGCTGATGAACACGGAGAGGAATTGGCAAACGCTGTGGCCGATCAAATGATATATTCGTCTATTAGGACCGACCAAGATACCCAAAGGCTATCAGTACCAACACGAATTGGTGTCAGGCACCCAAAATTAAGTAAAGTTATACAAATGATGGAAATCAACATTGAAGAACCTATAAGTCCATCAATTCTTGCCAAAGACGTCGGTATGTCGACCCGGCAACTCGAAAGATTGTTTCGACGTTATTTAGATCGCAGTCCGAAACGCTATTATATGGAATTACGACTTCAAAAAGCCCGGAATTTACTCATGCAAACGGATATGAGTGTTATTAACGTTGCCTTGGCTTGTGGTTTTGCTTCGCCTTCTCATTTTTCTAAATGTTATCGAGCCCATTATGATACAACACCCTATCGAGAACGAGGTAGTCATGCTGCTAAACGGGCTGTTTAGAGTTTAAATAGCAAAAAATGTCCTTTCAAATATAATTTGGACTTTTATTTTCCGCCCAGCGAACTTAATACTGACCGGGATAAAATTTTTTTAGGGAGAAAAAATATGAAAAAGCTGCTGGCGGTAACAGCCGCAACTGCATTGATGGCATCAACAGCATTTGCTGGTGGCCATTCAAATATTAAAATTGGCGTAATTCTCGGATTTACTGGTCCAATTGAATCTCTTACACCGCCAATGGGTGACGGAGCTGAATTTGCCATGAAGGAAGTCACTGACAGTGGGAAGCTATTAGGCGGCGCTTCTGTAACTTCGGTACGAGCAGACAGTACATGTATTGATGCTGCTGCGGCAACAGCTGCTGCAGAGCGCTTGATAACATCAGATGGTGTAAAAGGTATCATGGGAGCTGACTGCTCAGGTGTTACCGGGGCGATTCTGGCTAATGTAGCACTTGCTAATGGTGTAGTCATGATCTCGCCGTCTGCGACATCTCCTGGGCTTTCAACAGCCGAGGACAACGGATTGTTTTTTAGAACAGCTCCTTCTGATGCTCGCCAAGGTGTTGTGATGACAGAAGTACTAATGGAACAAGGTATCAAAGAAGTTGCTGTTACCTATACCAACAATGACTATGGGAAAGGTCTTGCTGATAGCTTTGCAGCTGCATTTGAAGCGGCTGGTGGAACTGTAACTATTAATGCTTCCCATGAAGATGGGAAAGCCGATTACTCTGCTGAGGTCGGTGCTTTAGCAGCAGCTGGTGGTGATAGACTAGTAGTGGCTGGTTATGTAGATCAAGGTGGATCTGGAATTGTCAGAGCAGCATTAGATAGCGGAGCATTTGACACGTTCCATTTTCCAGATGGGATGATAGGAGCAAAGCTGGAAGAAAACTTTGGTTCAGAAATAGATGGCTCAACAGGTCAACATCCAGGGACAGATAGTCCTGGTGCTGCCAAATTTGCAGATATGGTTGGTGGAGCATTTGATGCAACATCACCATTCACGCCGGAAAGCTATGATGCTGCTGCATTGATAATGCTAGCTATGCAAGCAGCTGGTTCAGCAGAACCGGGTGACTACAAGTCAAAGGTCATGGACGTTGCTAACGCGCCGGGTGAAATGATTTATCCAGGTGAATTAGGTAAAGCACTTGATATTTTGGCGTCAGGTGGCGAACACCTGATCGTCATGCGCAAAGGCCTTGAACTCGAGAGCATTGCCCGACGGATCGAGCAAAAACATCGTCCACTGCTCGCCAGGTTCACCCTCAAACCGGACATACGGCTCAATGACAAAGGAGTATGATGCGTCTCGCAGCGTCTGGGCCAGGGCGTGAAATGTCGACGGGTCAACAATGACACCAAAGTGTGGGACCGGCACATCATGCCCGTCGACAGGATTAGACACGCGGACCCCTGCCCCTTCGTGAAGGTGGGTCACTACTTGGTGACCGAAGACGTCCCAGTCGATCCAGGTATCTGCACTTCGACCGCGAGGGGAGCCAAGAATCTCACCGTAAAACCCAGCTGCCTCATCGAGATCATGGACAGGAATTGCGAGATGGAAGCGTGGACGGCTCATCAATGAGTCACATCGTGAAGCGCAGATTGCGAGCGGCTCGCTCACCTAACTCTTCGTCGCCACTCCATGTGATATGACCAGAGT
>ENA-OSEY01002772-OSEY01002772.1-marine-metagenome-genome-assembly--contig:-NODE-2772-length-11072-cov-26.080855_pt1 | contig 11072 bp, 9 predicted proteins | sample MGYA00248465_ERZ534230 | MGnify/ENA primary metagenome ERZ534230 (study PRJEB26409, sample SAMN06344110) | marine metagenome | isolation source: Sea water from surface | place: Atlantic Ocean:Southern... | reverse complement strand
CAACCAGGAGTATCTTCAATTTTAACCATTCCATTAGATATTTTAAAAGGATCACCTAAAAATAAATTCTGTTGCCATGGATAATAATCTTTACCTTCAATTGAAAATTCAAGATAGGGACCTGAATTATTTATTGCTTTTAAAAAATGCATTGTACAAATTGTTACTAAAGATAAATTAGCTGTATGTGGAGTACATATAAAACCACCCTTTTCAATAATTTTCGCAACCTTCAAAGCTTTTGTTAATCCTCCCATGTACATAACATCTGGCTGAAAAATATTTACAATTTTTCTGTTAACCATATCTCTCCAAATTCTCAGATCACAATCTTGTTCTCCCCCAGTAACATCTATATTCAAACTATCAGTAACTTTTTTGGTTTCTTCTGGTTTCCAGTAAGGACAAGGTTCTTCAAAATGAGTAACATCATTATCTTCTAAAAGTTTCCCAATTTCTATTGCTTGAACAGAGCTATAACAACTGTTTGCGTCGACCATTTTAGTTACACTTTTATCCAGAGTAGAATTTATTGTTTTTACAATACTAGGCGTTCTTCCTTCCCATTCATCAACCCCTCTTCCACATTCAGAACCAACTCTAAATTTAAATGCATTAACACCCTTTTCATCAAAGAGTTTTTTAAATCTATTTGCTTCATCATCTGGTGTAATATCTCTTTTCATTGATGAACCATATATTCTTAAATTTCCTGGAGATCCTCCAATCAATGAAACTACAGGCTTACCTTCGATTTTACCTTTCAAATCCCACAATGCTGTATCTAAACCAGCAATTGCACGTAAAAGATAGGATCCTGGAAATTTATGTTCTCTTTCAAAAATAAAATCTTCTAAATCATCAAAATCAAAATATTCTTTTCCTAAAACCCAAGGTGCAACTTGTTTATGAAAAATTTGAGTTGTGATATCTGCATGATAAGTTGACATTTGACCATAACCAATTGAACCATCCTCAACTGTTATTTTTACAAAACTTACATATGGTTTTGTGAATGTTTCAAGTTTAACTATTTTCATGAATTAAATCTTATTTAAATCCTCAATAATAAATTTACTTCCAAGATTAGCAAGCATCATTACAGGGGCATTTATATTGCCAGAAGTAATATTTGGAAAAACAGATGCATCAGCAATCCAAAGATTCTCCATTCCATGAACTTTTAATCTTTCAGAAACAACTCCCTTTTTAGGATCTTCATCCATTTTACAAGTACCACAAGGGTGATATATAGAAACTGCATTAGATTTAAAGTGATCAATCATTTCTTCTTCAGTAGCATTTAAAAGATCATGCGTAACACTTTCATTTCTTATTTTTTTTATACTATTTGTATTCGCCAAAACTTGAGAAAAATTAATTGCGCATTTAACATCATATATATCTTCTTCATGTGATAGAAAATTTGGATCAATTAATGGAGCATCTTCAAAATTAGGAGAGTTCAATGCAACTCTACCCAAACTTTTTGGTCGACAAGAATTATAACCAATAATAAAACCATTAAATTTGTCAGTTTTTAGAAGAGGTCTTTTATTTTTATGAGTAATAGAATAAGTCAACGGATTGAAATATATCTGCAAGTTGGGATAATGATGTTTTGAATTCCAATTTACATATCCCCCAGACTGATTAATACTTAGTGATAATGGTCCTTTCCTATTATAAATATATTTTAATACAGAAGTAATTCTGCCTGGCCAAGTTCCTAACGATTTATTTAGTGAATGATGATGAGTTTTAAATAAATAATCTAACCCAAGATGATCCTGAAGATTTCTTCCAACATTAGAATTATCAATTATTATTTCTTTATCAAATTTTTTTAAATGTTCTTTATCACCAATACCAGAATGCATTAACAAATAAGGTGTCATTATAGAACCAGAACATAAAATTGCTCCATGAGATAATTGTATGATTTGTTCTGTTGATTTATTTTGAATTTTAATACCAGTAATTTTTTTATCTTTAATTATTAAATTTTTAACTTGAGTATTGTCTAATATTGTAAGTCTTGGATTTTTTAATACAGGCTTTAAAAATACTTTTGATGATGAATGTCTAGTACCATTGTAAGTATTAATATTATAATGACCTACTTGATTTTCGATTGATGTAGTTAAATTTGTATTTTTTTTAATACCAATTTCATTACTAGCATTAAAAAAATATTCTAAAATTGGATGATGATGCTTACTTACATTATTTACTGGAATCTTTTCTTTTGTAAGAAATTCTTTATCATGATTTATTTGTTGCTCCATAGAACTGTATACTTTTTTTATATTTTCAAAACTCCATTCCTTATTGCTACCCCAATTTTCATAATCTGTTTCTAATCCTCTTGCATAGACCATTGCATTTATTGAGCCAGAGCCACCTAAAACTTTACCTCTCGGATAATATATTTGCCTATTGAATAAATTATCTTGTTTTTCTGAGTAGAAGTTCCAATTAATTTTTTTATTATAAAATGTCATTCCATAACCAAGAGGAACGTCAATAATAGGATTGTTATCTTTAGGCCCAGCCTCAATAAGGGCTATATTAAAATTAGTTTTAGTCAGAAGTTTATTTGCTATTATACTTCCTGCAGAACCTGCTCCAATAATTGCTATATCAATATTATTCAAATTAGAATGTTTGTGTTACTTTAGTTAAATATCTAGGATTGTCTGGATCTAATCCCTTTTGAAAAGAGTAATTAACTATCCATGGATAAAATTTTGATAGAACTATAATTGGATCTAACTCTATCATATCATTAGGGCTATATAGAAGTTCAGTGTTAGATTTTTTATCATAGGTTATTTCATAGTGAAGATTGGTTAATGAAATAATTTGACTAGCATCTTTTGCTACTATCATTCCACTTTTATCTCTAAGCGATATAGTAAATAATTTGAATGAGTTTTGTATCAAGCTTTTTGGCCCATGCATTACTTCAGCACTACTGAAAGGTTCTATCATTTCTTGACATAACTCTTTAAACTTTAAAGATATTTCATTAGAAATTGCGTATCCAACACCCCTACTAATTATATATCCATTACTTATCGTTTTATCTAATATATTTGGACTCCATTGATTTTGATTATCTAAAATTAAATGATCACTTAGCTTTTCAATTTGCTTATTAATATCTTTTTTATTAAGAGTATTAAAAACAAGCTTTAAAATTATCAATAAAGACAAAACAAAAGTTTTTGTCGCTGCAACACTTTTTTCTTCTCCAGCATTTATATCAAAAAAATAATTGGATGTGTTTGCAATTGGGCTATTTAAGTTATTACTTATTAATATAGTCTTTGCTCCCATTTTTTGTACCATTTTATGACATTCAACCAAATCTTCACTTTTTCCTGATTGAGAAATAATGAAAACTAATGCTCTCGAAAAATTAAATTTTGATTCTTCTAAAGTTATTATAGATGGAGGCATGCTGTACGTTGGTAGACCAAGATATTTTGCAAACATATAAGATAAATAAAGAGCAGCACAATCTGAAGTCCCCCTTGCCACAGTAACAACATAATCAATTTTTTTTTCTGATATTAAACTTGATATTTCCTGATAATTATTTTTATCATTCAAGATAAAATGATTAATTTTATTTGGAATAGAGAGTGCTTCAGATAAAACTTGGGAATTAGACATTAATTTTTTTTCCTCTTAAATAAACTTCTTTAAGATTAAATTCTTTATCTAAAATAAGAAAATTACTTAAAAAATTTTTTTGAATTACACCGACATTGTCTAGATTCATATATTTAGAAGCATTATAACTAGTTAAAGCGACTGCTTCTTCTAATGAAAAATTCATTGATATTAAATTTTTAAAAGTTTGATCCATAGTAACAATACTTCCTGCTAAAGTACCGTCAGACTTAATTTTTACTGAATGATTTTCTTTTTTTATATTATTTTTTGCAAAAATATATTCTCCATCATTCATTCCGCTAGCGTTAATAGAATCTGTTATCGCATAAAGACCAGGAATACATTTTTTTGCAATTTTTATTGCTTCTTTACTAACATGAATATTATCACAAATTATTTCAGCATATTTTCCTTTTGAAAGAGCAGCTGATAAAACTCCTGGGGATCTATGATGATTACCAGACATAGCATTATACAAATGTGTAAAACCAATTTCATGATCTTTCATAATTTTTTCACAGCAATCAAAGTCTGCCAAAGTGTGGCCAAATTGAATCTTAATATTTAGCTCCACTAAATCATTTATAAATTCTTGCATTCCATCAATTTCTGGGGCTAAGGTAATGATTTTTACATCGGCAATTTCAAGAATTTTTTTTATAAACTCTAAAGATGGTTTCTCAGTTAAATTTGGTTGAGCGCCAAGTTTATTAGGATTAATAAAAGGTCCTTCTAAATGAACTCCAAGGATATTATTACCATTATCTTTCTTTATTTCATTAAATCCTTTTAACGCTGAAATAGTATTTTCTAAGGTATTGGTCCAAGTAGTTGGCATTATTGAAGTGGTTCCATGTCGTAAATGATACTTAGACATTTCAATAATTGATTGTGAGCCCTCCATTACATCAAAACCATTACCACCATGACAATGGAGATCAATAAAACCAGGAATTATAATATTATTATAATCATCAGAGTCCTTTATTTTTAAGTCACTAATTTTTTCACTAAAATATACATCACCAATATAGGAAGAATTATAATTAATAATTTTTCCACTAACTTTATTTTGATCAGTCATCTAAACTTATTATCTTATATAGTAATTTGTTGATTTTTAAAAAAATTAAAAAAACTTATAAATGAGGATTAATCTTACTAAATTTTTTCTCTAATTTGTCATTATTTCTTTTAGCATTTGGCATATTTACACTGATATAGAATGGAAACAATTTTTCATTTTTTAAGATATTTGCAACTTCAATTAAAATTGAATTTAAAATAAAAGATCCTGTAATTGTTGAAGCTGGTCCAACCATGTTATCTTTAATATTTATAATTGCATCACCAGGTGGAATCTTATTATCGATGAATATATCCGTTATTTCAAATAATCTTTTATTCAATTTAGATAGAGGAGCTTGTTTTGAGTATTTTACAGATGTTAGTGAAATAGTTTTTATTTTCTTTTTCTTAGCAATCAAAGCTGCTTCAACTGGAGCGTGATTGACACCTGAATTAGATACAATCATCAATATATCTTTGCTAGTAATTTTATATTTAGCTAGAGCTTTTTTTGCAATATTTGGAGTTCTTTCTAAAGCAGTGGCCTTTCTTGCTCCTTTTTTAAAACTGAGATCATCATCTCTTATTGGACATGCGGCAGCAAAACCACCTGCTCTATGAAATGATTCTTCTCCGAGTAATCTAGAGTGTCCAGTTCCAAAAATATATAACTGCCCACCCTTTTTATATGATTTACTAATTAACTTAGCACACTGTAAAAATTTTTTTTCTTCTTCTTTTAATATCTTCTTTAAAATTGAATTAATTTTTGAGGAATAAGATCTTGTTAATTTACTCATTTAGATTTTATATTAGATGCTAGGGCAAATATTGCCCTAGCAAAATAATGTAATTATTTGTATTCTTCTAACTCTTCAGCTGCTTCAGCTACTAAATCCGCAGCATCTCCTTCACCAAGAATTGCACCTTGGATCATAGAGTTCATAACAGTTTGAAAAGCTTTGTAGTCTACAAATAGTGGCTCTGGTCCACCATCGCCAATCGCATCAATAAACATCATCCAATAATCTTCATTGTATGGAGCTTCATTTCCAATTTGAGGATATTGCATAATTGGTGTTAGACCCCAATCAGTATCAAGACTGTATTGAGAGTCACCTGATGTGATTATGCTAGCTAATTCCATTGCTTCTTTTTCAACACCTGTGTTTGAGAAAACTGCAACACTATCAGTGATTAAAAGAGTACCTTGACTTCCTTGTGGTCCAGCTGGAATTCTAACTGTTTTAACATCTAGACCTTCCTTATGCTGACCTCTACCCCAAGGTCCATTAATATACATAGCAATTTTTTCATCATTAAATAGTTCTGTTAACTGAGATCTCTCCCAAGCTAAAGGACCTTCCTGAGCAACGTTTGCTAACTTTCCATAAAATTCTAATGTTTCAACAGTATTAGATGAATTCAAAGTTATTTCGTTTGACATTGGATCAATAACTTGTCCTCCATTACTGTATAGGTAGTTTAAGAATTGGTGCATAGTATTATCAAAATCTTTACCAGCTAGTCCAATTCCTGCTGCTCCATCAACATTTTTTGTTACAGCTTCAGCCATTGAATATAATTCATCCCAAGTTTGAGGACCTTCACATGCAACACCTGCTTTTTCTAAAAGACCACAATTCATGAAAAGTGCTTTAGTTGAAAACGCATGAGGGAAACCCCAAGTTTTACCCATGTGTGTAACTGTGTTTAGGATACCTGGTTGATACATTGCTTTTTGAGAAGCAGGTATATTTGTTTCTAAAATATGTCCGTTTTCTGCAAGACCTTTTAGAGTTCTTGATCCAACATATGAAAATGCAACAGGATCACCTGCAATAGCAAGATTGATTACTTTATCCTGACATGTTCCCCAAGGAACAGCCTCTAGAGTTACAGTAACTCCAGGATTGTCTTCCATGTACTTATCAGCTATTTCAACATAATTAGGTCGAAGCTCACCGCCACAGAATACTCCGTGTACTTCAGCAGCATAAGTTTTAAAACCAACTAGTGAAAGTATAGCTATTGTAAGAAATGAAGATAGTTTTTTGAAATTCATAATTCCTCCATTTAAATATAAAAAAGAGATAACATTAACTGGCTCTATGAAGCAAGTTAGTTTTTGGGTATTTTTCTAGTTTTTTACTGCCCCAGAAGTGAGTCCAGCAACAATATATTTCTGTAGAAAAAGGAAAATTATTAAGACAGGGGCAATCCCAACAAGAGAGGCTGCCATCATTTCATTCCATTTGACTGTTGTGTAACCAATAAATTCATACAGCCCTGAAGGGATAGGCATATATTCTTTTTTCTGATTAAATGTAATCGCAAATAAGAATTGTTGAGCATAAGATCCTATAAAAGCGTATATCCCAACAACTACCAGACCAGGTGTACTAAGAGGTGCGATTATGTGTCTGAGTATTTGTACTCTTGAAGCCCCATCTACAAAAGCTGCCTCTTCTAAATCTATTGGTATTTTTTCAAAGTAAGACTTTAGCAGCCAAATTGCAGTTGGAATTAAAAAAGCAACACCGGGAACAATCATAGCTTGATATGTATTTAGCAAACCAAATGTTCTTAATACTTTATAGAGAGGAATTAATAAAACTGCTCCTGAAAACATATTAATTGCTAATAAAATATAGAGTGAAGAATTTTTAAAAGGAAATTTAAAACGTGCATAAGAGTAAGCTGCAGGAATTACAAAAAGCAAAGTAATAATAGAAGTAACTGAGGCAAGAAAAAAACTATTAAAAATATATCGTGGAAGCATTGGTACTGTATTCCACATTTCTCTATAGGCCCAAAAAGATAAATCATCTGAATAAAATTGATAAGGAGATCTAAATAAATGATCTAAAGGTCGAAGCGATGCATAAAACATTTCGACAAAAGGCAAAAGAATAAAAATCATAAAGACTAATATTCCTAAATATAATAATATCTTTTCGTATATATTATATTTATCCAATTTAGTTTTTTACCGCACCTGCGGTAAGTCCCTCAACTATATACTTTTGTAAAAATACAAATAATAATAAAACAGGCAACATTCCTACTAAAGCAGCTGCCATCATCTCATTCCATTTAACACTTTGATATCCTATAAATTCATATAACCCTGTTGGAATTGGCATATATTCTTTTTTCTGATTAAATGTAATCGCAAATAAGAATTGTTGAGCATATGCGCCTATGAATGCATAAATACCAACTACAACTAAGCCAGGTGTACTTAAAGGAGCTATGATATGTCTGAGTATTTGTACTCTTGAAGCACCATCTACAAAAGCTGCCTCTTCTAAATCTATTGGTATTTTCTCAAAGTAAGATTTTAGCAACCAAATTGCAGTTGGTATTAAAAAAGCAACACCAGGAATTATCATAGATTGATAACTATTTAATAAACCTAAAGTCCTTAACAATTTGTATAAAGGTATTAAAATTACTGCTCCTGAAAACATATTAATTGCTAAGAGTATGTATAAGCTCGTATTCTTAGCTGGAAATTTAAAACGTGCGTATGCGTAGGCTGCAGGAATAACAAATATAAGAGTTAGTATAGCAACGCAGGAAGCCAGAAAAAAACTATTAAAGATATATCTTCCAAGCATTGGTACCGTATTCCACATTTCTTGATAAGCCCAAAAAGATAAATCATCTGAATAAAATTGGTATGGAGATCTAAATAAATGATCTAAGGGACGAAGCGATGCATAAAACATTTCAATAAAAGGCAAAAGAATAAAAGTCATGAAGACAAAGATGCCAAAATAGATCAATATTTTTTCAAAAGGATTATATTTATTCATGAGAAATTTTCTTATTAATTCTAGCAAGCAAAGCTAGATAAAAGCCTGCAAATAACATTAATAAAATCATTACAACTACAGCTCTAGCAGCCCCTCTTCCAAATTTATAATTTCCTAATGCTTGCTTATAGGTGTCGATAATTAATGTAGTTGTAGAACCTCTTGGCCCACCTTCTGTCAATATCCAAATTATTTCAAATGAGTTGAATGTCCAAATAGCAGATAATAATGACATTGTAATAATTACTGGAGTGATTTGAGGTAATGTAATTTTAAAAAATCTATCCCATCTTGAAGCACCATCACAATAAGCAGCTTCATACAAATCTCTTGGTACGCCCTGCATTGCAGCTAGAAAGAAAACGGTTACCATTGGTGTTCCAACCCAAACATCGGCAATGATTGTAGAAATAAAGGCACTTTGTTTGTAAGCAAGAAATCCAAAAGGACCGTCCAAAATACCAGTTCGCATACCTACACCTGCGATAATTCCAAAATACCCGTTATATAACCATAACCAGCCAAGCATACCAATTGCAATTGGAACTACCCATGGAGGCATTACAAGCACCCTGAAAATTGATCTTCCTTTTAAATTAGCATTAAGTAAAACAGCTCCAATTAAACCAATAATAAGTTTTAAAGAGACTGAAAAAAACATCCAAACAAATGTTCTGGTCACTATTCCATTAAATTTTTTACTAGAAAACATTTTTTGATAATTTTCTAAACCAACATAATCTTCTCCTGCTAAGCTAGAATTTGTAAAAGATAATCTAATTGTTTCTAATAATGGCCAAGCAACAATAAGAATTATATAAAGAGCGGCAGGAGCAATTAGTGCATATGCTATATATGTTTGGGCGGTATATGATTTTAATTTTTGATTCATAATTACTAATTTAATAGAGAGTCGAATTTATCCCAAGTGCTTGTTAAGTCAATTACTTTACCAGTATTTCTAGCTTCATCAATTTTCATAGCAACAATTCCTGCCTCCATACATTCTATTACACCAACTGGTAATTCTTTATTATTTTTTAATAAATAATTGTTAATGTCTTGAGCCATCATGCTATCTGCGCCATAATGACCTTTAATTTCTTTTCCAAAAGCTGCTCCATAATCTTCATCAATAAGTACATTATTATTTTCATCATGAGCTTTCATAAATCCTCTAACAAAATCTCCCTCAATCATTCCTGCAGATCCTATAACTGCAAATCTTCTAAATTCGTCTGGAACTTTCATATTAGTGTGAAAAGATAGTACTGCTTTATTTGCATATTCTATTATTGCTACTTGATGATCGACGATATCAGCATCACTATCAAAAACATTTGATTTTGACTCCCAACCTTTCAGCCTGTCTTTTGTATATTGTTCATGAGAACCCTCTGGAAGATTATCGGGTATAAAAGATCTTCTTGAACCAAAACTAGCAACTTTAATAGGTCTACTCTTCGTAATCATTGAATAGAAGTCAATATCATGGCAACATTTTTCCAGCATAAAGCCTCCTGAATATTTTTGTTTTCTTCTCCAATTTCTCATAAAAAAAGCACCGTGCGAAGGTACGATATGTTCTGAAGCTTCAATCGATATTATATTTCCAATAGCATTTTGATCTAATAATTTTCTCACAGATCTTGCTTGCTGTGAATATCTTAAAACTAAGCCAACAATAATTCTTTCTTTGCCATATTCTTTTATTAATTTTGCTAACTCAAAAGTTTCTTGTTCGCTTATTACTATAGGTTTCTCAGCAAATATTTGTAATCCTGCTCTTAATCCAAGCTTAATATGATCTAAATGTAAATGATTAGGGGACCCAATCATTAACATATCTAGTTTCTCTCGATCCAACATTTCGTTTAAACTTGAATATGATTTATTTGGAAAAAAATTATTTTTCTCAGCAAAATCTTTACCTATTGGCTGAGGATCTACATAAGCAACCATTTCAAAATTTGGATTAACTTTTGAAAATTCATTATAAACACCTGCTGTCCTACTCCCAAAACCGACTGCGCCTATTTTCATATTTATTTTACTTTAACATTAAAAATTGTGATATCGCCAGCCTAATTTTTTTAAAAAATCCATAGAATTTAGAAGTGCTGAACGAAATTCTATCCATTTTCTTGAAATTTTTCCTTTCCATGCAACTTCTGATAAAGTTGCTAATCTTGGGTTGATCATTTGATCAAAAAATTTTTTATCTGTAATTGTCTCTGACCACAGTTGACCTTGTAACCCTTTTATCAATTCTGATTTATTTATATCTTTTATTGGGTCCCATTCATAAATATCTTTTACTTCTATAGTTGCAGCCCAACAAATACCTCTTTCTTCAGTTGAATTATTATAAGCCATATCAAAATATGTTTTTTGACCAGGACAAAGTATTGTTTCAAATCCCTTATTTGTAGTTTCTTTTGCAACATCTGAATGCTCCCATGAAAAGATCAAACATGATTTATCAATTTTTCCAGCACT
>ENA-OSEY01002771-OSEY01002771.1-marine-metagenome-genome-assembly--contig:-NODE-2771-length-11073-cov-2.389414_pt1 | contig 11073 bp, 10 predicted proteins | sample MGYA00248465_ERZ534230 | MGnify/ENA primary metagenome ERZ534230 (study PRJEB26409, sample SAMN06344110) | marine metagenome | isolation source: Sea water from surface | place: Atlantic Ocean:Southern... | reverse complement strand
CGCGTCGATACTGAGGCAGAGGCGGTGCGTTTACTGGACGAGTAAGCCAAGCCTGCGCCCTTACATAACCCTAATTTATGTGAGGAATTAATAACAAACATTGGCATTCATAACGCCGCCCGCTGACCATACGCCCCGCTGGCAGATGGTGCGCCTTTGTCCATGTATTTTTCAGCAACTTCGCTATAATCCCGGCGCTTTTCGGCCCCCTCAGTGGCTAGGGGTCCTACGCCACAAAAACAGACGGAGTACACACGCGATGGGGAGAGTGTTCTCAGGAGCGGTCTTGGCATTTTTGTCGCCGCTGGCTGCGGCCCAAAACCAGGTCAACATGTCACCCGGGGTGACCGAGATCGGCGCAGATATTTTTGAGCTCCACATGCTGATCATGTGGATCTGCGTGGTGATTGGCGTCGCGGTGTTCGCTGTCATGTTCTACTCCATCTACGCCCACCGCAAATCAAAGGGGCATCAGGCATCTCAATTTCACGAGAGCACGAAGGTTGAGGTCGCTTGGACGGTGGTTCCTTTTCTGATCCTGATCGCGATGGCGGTGCCGGCAACATCGACCTTGCTCGAGGTCTACGACAATGACGAAGCCGGGCTGGACATTCTGATTACCGGGTACCAGTGGAAATGGAAGTACGAGTACCTCGATGAAACCAGCGAGCCGGTGGCTTTTTTCTCTAATCTCGCAACGTCCCAGGAAGAGATCTACAACACCGACGAAAAGGGGGATAACTACCTACTGGAAGTCGACGAGCCGCTGGTGATCCCGACCAATACCAAGGTGCGGTTCCTGGTTACTGCCAATGATGTCATTCACTCCTGGTGGGTGCCGGAAATCGCGGTGAAGCGCGACGCGATCCCGGGCTTCATCAACGAAGCCTGGACGCGGGTACCGGAAGAGGGCATCTATCGCGGTCAGTGTACGGAGCTGTGCGGCGCCTACCACGGCTTTATGCCCGTCGAAGTGCATGCCGTGTCGAGAGATGAATTTGACGCCTGGATGGCCGCCAAGCGCGGTGCGGCCGCGGCGCAGACCCAGCTGGCGATGCAAACCCTGTCGGTGGATCACCTGATGGACCAGGGTAAAGCGGTCTACGACAGCGCCTGTCTGGCCTGTCATGGGGCGCAGGGTCAGGGCGGTATCGGTAACGCCATTGCGGGCAGTGCCGTCGTGATGGGCGACCTTTCCAATCATATGGCAGTGGTCGCCAAAGGCGTGTCGGGAACAGCGATGCAGGCCTTTGGCGGTCAGCTCAACGATGTCGAAATGGCCGCGGTGCTGACCTACCAGCGCAACGCATTCGGGAACAACACGGGCGATGTCGTCCAGCCCGGTGACGTCAACGGCATGAAGAACGGTTAAGGGGAAAAGACGATGGGTGAACATCATCACGGACCGGCTCAGGGCATTTCGCGCTGGCTGTTTACCACTAACCACAAGGACATCGGCACGATGTACCTGTGGTTCTCTTTCGCCATGTTTTTGCTCGGTGGTTTCTTCGCGATGGTCATTCGCGCGGAGTTATTCCAGCCCGGCATGCAGCTGGTCGAGCCCGGCTTCTTTAACCAGATGACAACATTGCACGGTCTGGTGATGGTGTTCGGCGCTATCATGCCGTCCTTCGTCGGACTGGCGAACTGGCTGATCCCGATGATGATCGGTGCGCCAGATATGGCGCTGCCCCGCATGAACAACTGGAGCTTCTGGATTCTGCCTCCGGCCTTCCTGATGCTGGCGTCAACGCTTTTTATGGAGGGCGGTGCACCGGCCTTCGGCTGGACCTTCTACGCGCCGCTATCGACGACTTACGCGGCGCCCTCGGTCACCTTCTTTATTTTTGCGATCCACATTCTGGGCGTTTCCTCCATCATGGGCTCGATCAACATCATCGCGACAGTGATGAACATGCGCGCACCGGGCATGACCTACATGAAGATGCCCCTGTTCGTGTGGACCTGGTTGATCACCGCATTCTTGCTGGTTGCCGTCATGCCGGTCTTGGCCGGCGCCGTCACGATGATGTTGATGGACATCCACTTCGGGACCAGTTTCTTCAGCGCTGCTGGCGGCGGTGATCCCGTATTGTTCCAGCACATTTTCTGGTTCTTCGGCCACCCCGAGGTGTACATCATCATCCTGCCGGCTTTTGGCGTGGTGTCCCAGATCATTCCCGCGTTTTCCAGAAAGCCACTGTTTGGCTACGCCTCAATGGTCTACGCCACGGCGTCTATTGCGTTCCTGTCGTTCATTGTCTGGGCTCACCACATGTACACGGTGGGTATGCCGATCGCAGGTGAGCTGTTCTTTATGTATGCCACCATGCTCATTGCGGTACCGACCGGCGTGAAGGTCTTTAACTGGATCTCGACAATGTGGCGCGGCGCGTTGAGTTTTGAGACCCCCATGCTGTTTTGCATCGGTTTTCTGATTCTGTTCACTTTGGGTGGCTTTACCGGCTTGATGCTGTCGATAGCGCCCGCTGACTTCCAGTACCACGACACCTATTTTGTGGTGGCCCACTTCCACTATGTGATGGTGGCGGGTGCGGTGTTCTCCATGACAGCAGCGGTTTACTACTGGCTGCCCAAGTGGTGTGGCCGGATGTACAACGAAGCCATGGGCAAGACCCATTTCTGGATCTCATTCATTGGTTTCAACATCACGTTCTTCCCCCAGCATTTTGTGGGGCTTGCGGGAATGCCAAGGCGCATTCCGGACTATGCGCTACAGTTTGCCGACTTTAATATGATGTCGTCGATCGGTGCCTTTATTTACGGCGCGTCTCAGCTGCTGTTCCTTTACAACGTGATCGCGACCATCGTGGCGGGCAAGCCTGTGAGTGATGAAAAAGTTTGGGACGGTGCAGAGGGGCTTGAATGGACGGTACCCACACCCGCGCCGTATCACACCTTTGAAGAGCCGCCGGCGGTGCCCAAGCCCGCGGGCACGATCTAGCGGGACACTGGACGAGACGGGGGAATGAGATGAGCAGTCTGCGGTTTAGCCGCGTGCCGGCCATCGACACAGCATTGAAACTGGTGACGGTTGCGGTCGCCATGTTCGCCTTCGTCTTCGTTGTCATGGTGCCGCTATATAACGTGCTCTGTGACGCGCTTGGCATCAATGGCAAGACGTCCAGTCAGGCCTACACAGCCGTCCCGGCGGCAGTCGATGAGAGCCGCGAGGTCACGGTGCAGTTTGTGGCGATCAACAACGATGGTATGCCGTGGTCCTTTACCCCCGACACACGCATGATGCGGGTCAATCCGGGTGCGGCAAATGGCGTGGTCTTCCATGCCTTGAACCCGACCGACGCCGATATGGTGGCCCAGGCCATCCCCAGTATTTCGCCCAGTCGCGCTGCGGCCTACTTCCATAAAACCGAATGCTTCTGCTTTGACCAGCAGATGCTCGAAGGTCAATCGGGCGCAGAGATGCCGCTGCAGTTCATCGTGGATCAGGATCTGCCCGCAGATATTCATACCATCACACTTTCATACACAATATTCGATGTCACCGGAACGGTGACCGACGGGTTAGCCTCGCGCTAGCGTCTGGTCGAGGAGAGAAACATGGCCAATCCATCATCAGCCTCAGCCGGTCACGAAAAATATTACGTGCCCGAGTCCTCGAGCCTGGCAGTCAGAGCCACCATCGGCCTGATCTTGTCGGTGTTTGGTGCGGCCATGGTGCTGAACGACATGACCTTCGGCGGTGCTCAGGAGTCCAGCACCTCGGTGTGGGTGCTCACTGCTGGTCTGGTGTTTTTCATTTTTACTCTCGCCAGCTGGTTTGGCACCGCGATCCGGGAAAACCTAGCCGGTATGAACAGCAGCCAGCTCCACCAGAGCTACGTGCTGGGAATGTTCTGGTTCATCTTCTCGGAGGTGATGTTTTTCGCCGCATTCTTCGGCGCGTTGCTTTACGTTAGGCAGTTTGTGGGCCCCTGGCTCGCGGGCGAAGGAGAGGGTGGTCGGATGAACGGGCTGTTGTGGCCCGGCTTTGAATTTGCGTGGCCTCCGATGACAACACCTCAGGAGATCGTGGGTGGCGTCGACTCGCAAGTGATTGCCAATAACGGTGCATTTGTCTCTCAGGAGAAATCCATGGCGCCGGCTGACGCCCACGCCTGGTTCGCCTGGCTGCCAATGTGGAACACGCTGATTCTGTTGTCATCGAGTGCGACGGTGCATGTCGCGCACACCGCGATTCTGGCCGGTAACCGCAAAAAGTTTAATCGCTGGCTCGGCATTACCGTTGGCCTCGCGCTAATTTTCCTCGGCCTGCAGGCAGCGGAATATTATGAAGCGTATGTGCTGTATGGGCTGACGCTGAACTCTGGCATTTATGGTTCCACCTTTTTTATGCTGACCGGGTTCCATGGTTTCCATGTGGCGATGGGCATGACCATGTTGCTGATCCAGCTGGTCCGCTCCGTGAGGAGAGAGCATTTCACCGCAAATGACCACTTTGGTTTTGAGGCCTCAAGCTGGTACTGGCACTTCGTCGATGTGGTGTGGGTGTTTTTGTTCCTGTTTGTCTACATCCTGTAATCGAAGCAGGGCACTCAGAGGGGCGCTGTGGCGCCCCTTTTCGTTGCCGCCGATTCCGGACATGAAAGGCATGGTGACAAAGGCGGCTTTACTAAAGCGGATGCTTAAATCCTACGAGTACTTAAATAATGAGCACTCAGCGTGCGGAACTTGAACAGATGGCGTTGAGAGCGCACGTGCTGCAATCAAGGGCACTGGGGTATTGGCCTCATTGCGTCTTAACAAGCAGGCGCTGAGCCTATCGCGGGTAGAGCTAGATTGCTCAAACCACAGGACTAGTCTTGTAATGCGGCCTCTTCAGTATTACTTGGGCCCGGATCCCACGGGTTTTGCTGTCCCAGCTGGCCCGTCATGACGCCGTAGAGAATCACCAGAATCAGGCAGGCACCAAGGCCAAGGCGAACGCCCAGTGAGGTGAATAATCGCTTTTTATCCGGGTTGCCTTGGTCAGACATCAGAAACACCAGACCCGAGGCGAGACTGGCGACAAGCGCTATCATGAGCAGCACAATAAGGGTCTTGAGCATGATGGCAATCCTTTTGGCTCCGCCTTGCAAGCAAATAGTGGGAAAGCGGATGAAACACGAGTCTGAAAGCGATGCAGTTTAACCGAAGCCTGGGCCCGCTCCGTATTAGCGGTGATGTGCGCGCCGTGCTGGCCGGCCTGGTCCTGTTTGCGCTGTTGGTGAACCTTGGGTCGTGGCAGTTGGGCCGTGCGGGCGAAAAGTCTGCGCTGGCGGCTCGCTGGGAAGCCCGAGCGGCCATGCCTGCAGTGGCACCCGAGGTGCTCTTGTCCGACGCGCCCTCCACCGAAGCCGCTGCGGCACTCGCTGACCGTCAGGTGCGGTGGCAGGCATCTTTTTCGGCGGACCATTACTTGTTGCTCGACAACCGTCTGCACCGCGGCCGGGCGGGGTATCACGTCATTGCGCTCGCCGAATCGGACGCCGGCCTCATCCCGGTGAATTTAGGCTGGCTAGCTGGAGACCCTTCCCGCAGAACGACGCCAACCCCCACGCTCCCGACAGGGCCTGTCGAGTTAGAGGGACGGATTCATGTGCCGAGTGGCGCGCCTTTAATGATGCAAAAGCCTGAGCCACCCGCGACATTGCCGGCGACGGTGCAGACGCTTTACTGGGATAACTGGCAGCGTTCCCTCGAAGCCTTGTCGGCCCGCGCCGTGTTCCCCTATGAGGTTCGAATCCAGCCGGACTCGCCTCATGCACTGGTGGCGGAATGGACGGTCGTCAATCAGTCGCCCTCAAAGCATATTGGCTATGCGTTGCAGTGGTTTGCGATGGCGGCTGTGCTCGTGATCATTGGGCTGCTGCGCCTGACCAACCTACGGTCCCTTCTCAGCGGGGGGTCGCGCCCATGACTGACGCCGCTATGCCATCGCAGCGTCGCCGCGCCCGACTGGTGCTGATTCTGATCGCCGGCATTCCGCTCAGCATGATGCTCGGGGCGACCGCACTGTGGTGGGCAGTGGAGCGGGGGCATGTCGATGTCTTGGGCAGTGTGGGCACGGCGAACCATGGAGAGCTGATCGACCCGCCGCGCTCCGTGACGGATGTCGTCTTTCAACATGAGGGTGTCGCCGAGACGCTGTGGCAGGACTTACCAGCAAAGTGGCGGTTGCTGGTCGTCCAGCGTGGTGAGAATTGCGACGCGATCTGTCAGCAGCAGCTGTATCAAACCCGGCAAATCCATCTCGCGCTGGGCAAGGACTTCAATCGCGTTGGCAGGGTCGTCTTGAGCGACACCGCTCCGACAGCGGTCACCCTCACACCAGAGGCAGGGCAGGGTGTTGCGGGTGTAAGTCTGTCCGAGTGGCTTGCCCAGGAGCACGTCGGTATGACCGCGTTGACGGTGTCCTCGGAGAGGCTGAGCACGCTTGTGCCAGAGGTGCTGGCATCCTCGGCGCAGTGGTTCGTGGTCGATCCCGCAGGCTGGATCATGATGCGGGTCTCGGATGACCTTTACTACAAAGACGTGATTTCCGATCTCCGCTTTCTGCTGAAGCACTCGGGGGGCTGAACCGCGATGTCTGAATCTGCGAAGCGCGGCGTGCGTCTGACTATCGTCGGGGTCCTGCTGTTCATGACAGTGGTGGTCGCCAGCTTTATTCACCGCATTGGCGAGCCGCGCATCATGAGCGTAGCGGAAACCCGGGCCAACGGGCTGTTTATTTTTGATACCCCTAGAGCGCTGGGCGACTTTTCGTTGGTTGATCACAACGCCGAGCCATTCACCCAAACGGCTTTGATTGGCCACTGGACGCTGGTGTTTTTTGGTTTCACCCACTGCCCCGATATCTGTCCGACCACGATGGCGGAGCTCGCCGAGCTCAAGGCGCAGTTGGCTGACACAGAAGTGCGGGACGCCCGTGTTGCGATGGTGTCTGTCGACCCTGCCCGCGACACACCCGAGCGCCTGGCCGAGTATGTCCCGTATTTTCATCCCGACTTTTTGGGCGTTACGGGGGAGTTTGCGGACATCCTCAGCTTTGCGCAGCGGCTCAATGTCCCGTTTCGCAAGGTCAGCGAGCCCGAGGGCGCCTATCAAATGGAGCACAGCGCCAACGTCATGTTGATTAACCCCCGCGGTGACTACCACGGATTTTTCCGTGCGCCTCTCGACATTCCCAAAATGCGGGTAACCTTGCGCTCTGCGCAGTACGTGTGGGAGCACTGACCTGATGGTAAATCGGCTCATTCTGGTGGACGGATCGTCGTATCTGTTTCGCGCTTATCACGCCCTGCCCGCACTCACGAACTCCAAAGGTCTGAACACCGGCGCGGCTAAAGGGGTAATCGGCATGATCCGAAAGCTGGTGGCCGATTACGCAGGCGATCAGGTCGTCGTGATATTCGATGCCAAGGGCCCCACCTTTCGCAACGACATATACCCTGAGTACAAGGCTAATCGCCCGCCCATGCCGGATGAGCTGCGCGAGCAGATCGAGCCGATCCACGACACCATCCGCGCCATGGGCTTGCCACTGATTTGTATTGGGGGTGTCGAGGCAGACGACGTCATCGGCACGCTGTCAGTGCAGGCCGCGAGTAGTGGGCGAGAGGTGGTGATCTCAACCGGTGATAAGGACATGGCGCAACTGGTTAACGACCATGTCACGCTCATCAACACCATGAATAACACTACCATGGATCAGGACGGTGTCGTCGACAAATTCGGCGTACCGCCTACACTGATCATTGATCTGTTGGCGCTGATGGGCGACAAAGTCGACAACATACCCGGTGTGGCTGGAGTAGGAGAAAAAACCGCCACTGTTTTGCTGCAGCACCTTAGTGGGATCGATGCGATTTATGAGCAGCTCGATGCCGTGGCGGACTTGCCGATCCGGGGTGCCAAGAGTCTTGCAGCCAAACTGGAAGGTGCCCAGGGCGATGCCAAGCTGAGTTATGAGCTCGCAACCATCAAGACCGACTGCGATCTGGGTTTGGCCGAGGGAGATTTGGATTCGAGCCCGCCGGATAACGAAGCCCTGATTGGACTGTTTCGGGAGCTGGAATTCAAAACCTGGCTCGAGGCCCTGCTCAAAGGGGGCGGGGCAACCGCCGCCGGGGCGGCGGGAAAGGATGCGCCCGTTGCGGATAGTGCAGAGAAGGCTTCAGAGTTGGCGCCTGCTGCTGCCGCGGTTGAGGTCACTACCGTATTGGAACAGGCAGTTTTCGATGAATGGCTTGCCAAACTTGAAGCCGCCGAGCTATTTGCCTTTGACACCGAGACGACGAGCCTCGATTACATGGTCGCGGAGGTGGTCGGCGTGTCCTTTGCGGTGGAGCCCGGTGCCGCGGCCTATGTGCCCCTTGCGCATGATTATCCGGGCGCGCCGGATCAACTGAGTCGTGACGCAGTGCTCGAGGCGCTGAAGCCGCTGTTGGAAGATGCCGAGACCGCCAAGGTGGGCCAGCATCTCAAATATGATGCCAACGTACTGGCCAATCACGGTATTACCCTGCGCGGCATTCACGACGACACGATGCTGGAGTCCTACATACTCGATGCCGCGGGGAGCCGACACGACCTCGATACCCTGGCGCTCAAATACCTCGGTCAGCGGACCATTCATTTTGAAGATATCGCGGGCAAAGGCGCCAAGCAGCTGACCTTCAACCAGGTGCCAATAGAACAGGCCGCGCCTTATGCTGCTGAGGACGCCGAGGTCACGCTCCGTTTGCACCAAATGCTGTCGGAAAAGCTCAATCAGACGCCCTCGCTTTCCACGCTCTATCGGGAACTGGAGATGCCGCTGGTACCCGTGCTCTCGCGCATTGAACGAAATGGCGCACTGGTTTGCCGGGACACGCTTGCGGCCCACAGCCAGGAGCTAGGAGAGCGCATTCTGTCGCTGGAGGCCAAGGCCCATGATCTGGCGGGCGGGCCGTTTAATCTCGGTTCTCCCAAGCAACTCGGTGAGATCCTGTTCAACCAGCTGGAGCTACCGGTATTGCGCAAGACGCCCAAGGGCGCGCCATCAACGGCAGAGGACGTCCTGGCGGAGCTGGCCCTCGACTACCCACTGCCAGCAGTGCTGATGGAATACCGCGGTCTCAGCAAGCTGAAATCAACCTATACCGATAAGCTGCCAGAGATGATTGATGCGCGGACCGGTCGAGTGCACACGTCTTACCACCAGGCAGTCACGGCGACTGGCCGCTTGTCTTCATCCGATCCCAACCTTCAGAACATTCCGATCCGCACCGAGGAAGGTCGGCGTATCCGGCAGGCCTTTATCGCCGCACCCGGCTGCAAAATTGTCGCGGCCGATTACTCACAGATCGAACTGCGCATCATGGCGCACCTCTCGCAGGACGAGGGATTGCTCAAAGCGTTTGCCAATGAGCTGGACGTGCACAGTGCCACCGCTGCCGAGGTTTTCGGGGTCGAGATTGGCGAAGTCTCCGGGGACCAGCGGCGCAAAGCGAAGGCGATCAATTTCGGTCTGATCTACGGTATGTCGGCCTTTGGTTTGGCCAAACAGCTGGGCCTGGGCAGGAACGAGGCGCAGGAGTACATCGATCTGTACTTTGCCCGGTACCCCGGGGTGGCAGATTACATGGCGCGGACCCGCGAGTTGGCACACGACACCGGGTATGTGGAAACGTTAAAGGGTCGCCGCCTGTACTTGCCAGAGATCAACGCCAAGAATCGACAGCGCCAGCAAGCGGCTGAGCGCACGGCGATCAATGCGCCTATGCAGGGTACCGCTGCGGATATCATCAAGGTGGCCATGTTGGCGGTTGATGGGTGGCTTACAGGCTGCACCATCGACGCGAGGATGATCATGCAGGTGCATGATGAGCTGGTGTTCGAGGTCGAGGCGGGTGCGGTAGATGAGCTGTGCGAGACGGTGGGGAAGCTGATGTCAGAGGTCGGTTTGCTTGATGTGCCGTTGCTCGTCGAGGCGGGCACGGGCGACAACTGGGACGAGGCCCACTGACTGGCTTTAGTCTGCTTCGTGACACTCCGGCAGTGGGTCCGTGACCGATGCGTCGGTGAGCCAGCGGTTGATCTGTTTACCCAGTTCGTCGACACCCTGACGCTTCAGAGACGAAAAACACTGCACGCTGACCAGCTCGGCATGGGCTGAGAGCTCGCCCCGGACAGACAGCAGGGTATTTTGTGCGGGGCCGCGCTTCAGTTTGTCCGCTTTGGTAAGCAGGATATGCACCGGCATGCTGGCGGCGACGGCCCAGCCCAGCATCTGCTTGTCCGGATCCGTCAGCGGGTGCCGGATATCCATGAGCATCACCAGACCCCGCAGGCTTTCCCGGTATTGCAGGTAGCGCTCCAGCTGCTGATTCCACTTTTTTTTGACTGCCAGCGGCACTTTGGCGAAACCGTAGCCCGGCAGGTCAACGAGCCTCTGGCTATCGCTGAGGCCGAAAAAGTTGATGAGTTGCGTGCGCCCAGGCGTGCGCGAGGTCCGCGCGAGCTTCCCCTGCCCAGTTAACGTGTTGATTGCGCTGGATTTTCCGGAATTAGATCTGCCCGCAAACGCGACCTCCCAACCGACATCGGGCGGTGCGTTCTCGACCGCGCTGGCGCTTTGCATAAACGCAGCGTGGCGGAAATTCACGGGGCTGGGAGCGGCGCTAATGTCGGTCATTTTGCGATTTGTGCCAAGACACGGAACGTCTATAATGCCACGCTCTTTGGGGCACCATGCCCGAAATACTGAGTGATTTTTGACAATGTGCGTCACGCGTGACGCCGCCAAGCCTGACACAACAAAAACGTTCTCCTTACAGAGTACATCGACCTGCGGCCATTGAGGCAGCACACAAGGTTAAAAGTTGAAGGCTTTGAGTAGTAAGTAGAAAGACGAAAGATACAGACATCTGAGGGTTTGACCATGAGAACGACTGCTTTTATCCGCTCCACTGCTATCCGCGTTACTGCGATTGCGGCACTGGCCGTTGCGCCGACAGTGCTGGCGGGTGATCCGCCTCCCCAGTACGCGGCCTCCTGTGGTGCTTGCCA
>ENA-OSEY01002767-OSEY01002767.1-marine-metagenome-genome-assembly--contig:-NODE-2767-length-11095-cov-10.681340_pt1 | contig 11095 bp, 12 predicted proteins | sample MGYA00248465_ERZ534230 | MGnify/ENA primary metagenome ERZ534230 (study PRJEB26409, sample SAMN06344110) | marine metagenome | isolation source: Sea water from surface | place: Atlantic Ocean:Southern... | reverse complement strand
AATAAGATCTGATAGTAGCACACCGTTTTGATTATCTTTATTGCTTAAACTAAGTGTAGGCATATCTTCAGACAAGCTTTTGTTTTCAAATATAAGTTTCGCTGCTTGCTCAGCTTTTCTTGAACTTTCAATTCCATGAAGCATAGCAGTTACCTCATTTGCAAGTATTATTTTTAAATCATTTATATTTTTCGATGAGTTTTGTTCATGGCTGTCAATTTGTTCTTTGCTTAAATCTGTGAAAAGTTTCATGAAACGAATTACATCTCTGTCATCTACATTTCTCCAAAACTGCCAATAATCGTAGGCTGATAAAAGGTCATCATTAAGCCATATTGCTCCATCAGCTGTCTTACCCATTTTATCACCATTAGAATTAGTGAGAAGAGGAGTTGTGAGTCCGTAAACCTCTTTGCCATTTACTCTTCTTATAAGCTCCACACCATTTACAATATTTCCCCATTGATCAGAGCCTCCAATCTGTAAGGTGCACGAATTTCGATTATTAAGCTCATAGAAGTCATAAGCTTGAAATATCATATAATTAAACTCTACAAAACTGAGAGACTGTTCTCTTTCAAGACGTATTTTTACACTATCAAATGTTAGCATTTTATTTATTGTAAAATGTTTCCCAAAATCTCTTAAAAAATCTACATAACCAAGTTTATCTAACCAATCTGCATTATCCACTATCAACGCCTTATTCTTTTCATTCTTAAACGACAAATATTTGTCAAAAACAGTTTTAAGATTATTAGCATTATTTTTTATTTCATCTTCAGTAAGCATTTTTCTAGTTTCATCTTTTCCTGAAGGATCACCAATGCGGGTAGTTCCTGTGCCAATTAATATTATTGGAGTATGACCGTGTTTTTGAAATAGGCGCATTACCATTATCTGTATCAAGCTGCCTATATGCAATGATTTAGCCGTACAATCGAAGCCTATGTAAAATGTAATATTTTCAGATTTTAATTTTTTATTGAGAGACTCCTCATCAGTGCATTGATTTAAGAAACCGCGGTATTTGAGTTCTTCAATAAGTGTCATTTTCTATATTCAGTAATGTATAAATTATTTAGACTAATTATACAAAATATATGAGCAACAATAAACTTCACGCAATTGGCATTATGAGCGGCACTTCGCTAGATGGAGTTGATGTTTCATACGTTAGTTCTGATGGAAAAAGCAGATTTACTCATAATTGCTCATCTTTATTTAAGTTTAGGGAATCAACAAGAAAGTCTCTTCATGCTCTTGTGAACAACTTTACAAAAAATAAAAATAGCATATCAAATATAATCGATTGCGAAAATTTAGTTAGTGAAGATTATGTAAATGCCATTAGAAAATTCATAAAATCTAAAAATATCAAAAAAGTTGATCTTATCGCCTTACATGGTCAAACTATTTACCATTCATCTAAAAATAAATCATCGATTCAGTTGTGTAATAGTTTGTATATTGCTGAAAAAACTAACAGTATTATTGTAACTGATTTTAGACAAGATGATCTTTTGAACGGCGGAGAGGGAGCTCCATTAGTACCAATATTTCATAAGCTTTTAATCAATAAACTAAAACTTAAAAAACCTTCCTCCTTTATAAATATTGGAGGCATATCTAATATTTCCATGTTAGACAAAAGAGGTAGGTTGACAGCGCATGATATTGGACCAGGAATGTGCTTACTAGATCAATACGTAAATTTCAAAAAGAAGCAACCTTATGATAATAATGGAGCATATTCTTCTCGAGGCAAAATCAATAAAAGTATTTTAAGACAACTTCTTAATGACAATTTTTTTAAAAAAAGTCCTCCTAAATCTTTAGACCGAAATTATTTCTCATTTAACTCAGTATTAAAAATAAACTTTTACGATGCATGTGCTACTTTATCTGCATTTACTGCTTACGCGATAATTAATAATTTAAAAAAAATAGATAATCAAAAAATTATTCTTTCTGGTGGTGGAGTGAAAAATAAATTTATTTTAAATTTAATAAAAGAAAATTTGGGGAATAGAGTTATCTCAATTGATGAAATTTATGGTGATGCAAAATTTATAGAGTCCCAGGCTTTTGCTTATTTGGGTATAAGAAGAGTAAAGAATCTGCCTATATCATTTCCAGGAACCACGGGCGTTAAAAATCCTATTACTGGAGGAAAAATTACTAAGTTATCTATATTTTGAATTAAGCTCTCTTTCAATATAACTTCGTATTGTTTTTTCAAGCTTATCAGTTTCATTATCGTAAAAATGATTTGCTCCGGTTATCTCCTCGTAGTCGACAGTTATATTTTTTTGAGATTTTAGTTTTTCAGCGAGCCTTGAAGTCTCTTCGGGCGGCACTAAGTCGTCTTTTTTACCTTGAACTATTAAGCCTGACGCAGGACATGGGGCCAAAAAATTAAAATCATATAAATTTGGTTGAGGCGAGATACTTACAAATCTTGTTATCTCTGGCCTTCTCATTAACAACTGCATGCAAAGCAATGCTCCAAAAGAGAATCCTGCAACCCAACATTGGTTTGTATTTGGATTTTGCCTTTGTATCCAATCTAGACCTGCAGCAGCATCAGCAAGTTCACCTAAACCATTATCAAATTTACCTTCACTTTTACCAACACCTCTTAAATTGAATCGAAAAATTGAAAAACCAAGAGAGTCAAAAATAGAAAACAAGTCCATTACTATTGGATTGTTCATTGTTCCGCCATAGAGTGGATGAGGGTGTATTAAAAGAGCTATCGGAGGGTTTAAAGACTGACCTTTTTTGTACTTTCCAACTAGTTTTCCGTCTGGACCTGTAAAAACTATTTCTTTTACTTGATTATTCATATTTAGGTATTAGATAGTTGACTAAATTAGTAGGTTATTATATTTAACCTCTGAGACGGTATACTAAATTTGACATTTAAAATTCAAGGTTTTTTTTTAAAATGAGTAAAATCATTGATTTAATTGACTCTTATATTGATAGAGATCCAGCTGCAAAAGGTAGAATTGAGACTTTGGTTACTTCACCTGGCTTGCATTCTATTGGTATATATAAATTATCAAATTTTTTGTGGTCAATAAGGCTTACAATCTTAGCAAGGTTATTGTCTTACATCGGTAGAATATTAACAGGTATTGAAATTCATCCTGCAGCAAAGATCGGTGAGCGTTTTTTCATAGACCACGGTATGGGAGTTGTTATTGGTGAAACAGCTGAAATCGGCAATGATGTAACTATTTATCACGGAGTAACCCTTGGAGGAGTTTCTCCAAGTGAGGATAGCGCAAGTCAGAAAGATAAGAAAAGACACCCAACACTTGAAGATAAAGTAATAATTGGATCTGGAGCACAAATTCTTGGTCCGATTACAATTGGTGCCAATTCAAAAGTTGGCTCTAATTCAGTAGTTACAAAAGATGTTGAGTCAAACAAAAGTGTAATTGGAAATCCAGCTCGATATACAATTGTACCAAATTCTTCAGGAGTAAAGAAATTCAGAGCATATGGTCTCAGTAAGGGAGATGACAGCAGGGCTACTGTAGTTGAAAAATTGGAAAAAGATAATTCTGATTTAAGAAATAGAATTGAAAAGCTTGAAAAATTAATTGAGGAAAATAAATGAAGATAACTTCGCGTGGTAGATATGCTGTATTGGCAATGGTTGATCTTGCCAAATTTGGATCACAAAAACCATGCAGCTTGTCACATGTTTCTGTTAGGCAAAATATATCTTTGTCTTATTTGGAGCAGATATTTAACGACCTTAAGAAAGCTGAATTAGTAAAAAGTCAAAAAGGACCAGGTGGAGGATATATTCTAAATAAACAAACAGAAGAAATTAAAATTTTGGACATATTTAATGCAATAGATGAAAAAATAAAAACTACAGGATGTGGCAATAATCCTAATGCTTTTTGTTCAGGAACTAACAAAAAGTGTTTAACTCATAATTTTTGGGAAAATCTTGAGGGAGTCATCGGTAATTATTTGAGTACGGTGCATCTCAGTGATTTAGTAGAAGAACAAACGTTGGTAAAATAATATGAATAAAGTAAGCAAAGATAATTTTACACAAGAAAAGTACAAGTATGGATTTGTTACTGAAATTGAAAGTGAAAAAATTCCAAAAGGGTTAAATGAAGATGTTATCAAGTTGATTTCAAAGAAAAAGAATGAACCAGAATGGATGTTGGAATGGAGACTGTCAGCATTCAAACGATTAGAAAATATGTCAGTTCCCAAATGGGCTAAAGCAGAGATAGATGAAATTGATTTTCAAGATTTATACTATTACTCATCGCCTAAGGATTTCAAAGAAAAACCAAAATCACTAGACGAAGTTGATCCTAAATTATTGGAAACGTATGAGAAACTAGGCATACCGTTAAAGGAACAAAAAGTTTTAGCTGGTGTTGCAGTAGACGCAGTCTTTGACAGCGTGTCAGTTGCAACAACATTTAAGGAGAAACTGAACGAAATAGGTGTCATTTTTTGTCCTATTTCAGAAGCTATTCAAAAACATCCTGAGCTTGTGAAAAAATATATTGGGTCCGTTATTCCTGTAACTGATCACTTCTACGCCACTTTAAATTCAGCTGTATTTAGCGATGGTTCATTTGTTTACATACCTAAAGGAGTTAAATGCCCAATGGAATTATCTACATACTTTAGAATTAATGCTTCTGAAACAGGACAGTTTGAGCGGACACTTATAATTGCAGATGAAGGTAGTTACGTAAGTTATCTTGAAGGCTGTACGGCTCCTATGAGAGACGAAAATCAATTGCATGCAGCTAATGTTGAATTAGTTGCACTTGATGATGCTGAAATAAAGTATTCTACAGTTCAGAATTGGTATCCTGGTGATGAAAATGGAAAAGGTGGAATATATAATTTCGTAACTAAACGGGGTCTATGTAAAGGAAAAAACTCTAAAATTTCCTGGACTCAAATTGAGACAGGTTCTGCTATAACATGGAAATACCCAAGTTGTATTTTAAGAGGAGATAATTCGACTGGTGAATTTTATTCTGTAGCTATTACCAATAATTATCAGCAGGCTGATACTGGTACAAAAATGATCCACTTAGGGAAAAATACAAAAAGTAGAATCATTTCTAAAGGAATTTCTGCAGGAAAGTCATCTAATACTTATCGTGGGCTTGTCAGCTTTCATAAAAAAGCTAAAAATGCAAAAAACTTTACCCAGTGTGATTCATTATTAGTTGGTAGTGAGTGTAAAGCCAATACCATTCCGTTAACCGAAAATAGTTCTAATTCTTCATCTATAGAGCATGAAGCAACAACCTCAAAAATAAGTGATGAGCAATTGTTCTATTGTATGCAAAGAGGTTTAGATGCGGAAGAAGCACAAAGTTTAATTGTAAATGGGTTTTGTAAAGAAGTACTGCAAAAATTACCAATGGAGTTTGCTGTCGAAGCTCAAAAACTTGTGAGTATAAGTTTGGAAGGAAGTGTTGGATAGTATGTTAGAGATTAAAAATTTAAATGTTACTGTTGAAGAAAAACAAATTTTAAAAAATTTAAATTTAAATATTGGAAAGGGTGAAGTGCATGCCATAATGGGTCCTAATGGTTCAGGTAAAAGCACTATTGCTCACACTCTAGCTGGTAAACCAAACTATAATGTAGATTCAGGGGAAGTTAATCTCAATGGTGAAGATTTACTCTCAAAAGATCCTTATGAGAGATCATTAAATGGTCTTTTCCTTGCTTTTCAATACCCAATTGAACTTCCTGGAGTCACTAATGCTTCTTATCTAAAGCAGATTGTTAATGCACATCGAAAGTCAAGAAAAGAAACACCAATTGATGCTGGAGAATTTCTAAAAATTCTAAAAGAAAAATCAAAACTTCTAGATATACCAATGGACATGCACAGTCGTTTTGTAAATGCTGGCTTTTCTGGGGGAGAGAAGAAGAAAAATGAGGTCCTTCAAATGGATTTGCTTAATCCAAGTTTAATTATTATGGACGAAACAGATTCAGGCCTAGATGTTGATGCACTAAAAACCACTGCAGACGCAATTAATAAATTAAGAAATGATGAAAGATCATTTATTATTATAACTCATTACTTAAGATTATTAGAATATATTGAGCCTGATTACGTCCATGTATTTCAAAATGGCTCAGTTATAGAAACTGGTGACAAGACTTTAGCTTCAAGAATAGATCAAGAGGGATACAGTTAATGAAAACTTTAACACCTTCAATAATGGAATTAACGGATAATTTTTCGATTGAAACCAATTCTAAGGATCTATCTATATCACACGAGATAATAAATGATGAACTAAAATTAAAAATCACTTCGAATTATTCACAAATACCTTCACGAATAAAATTAATAAGCAGTAATAGGAGCAACTTTAAAATTATTGCTGATATATATTTAAACGAGAATGCTACTTTAGAGATTATTGACGAAAATGATTATATAATTGATACATCTTTTATTTTTAAATCATTTTTAGGTTCCCGCTCAGTACTTGAATTATACAGATTTAATAAGTTTCAATCCGATACTAACAACTCATTTGTTCATACTTGTAATATGTCAAATGGTTCAATGTTTAAGGATTTTAATTTTACAAACGGTTCAGATTTTACAAATAACGAGACTAAGATTAATTTAAATGAAGAAAATGCAAAGTATGTTGGCAGTGGCGTTGTCATGTCCAATTCATCAAAATGTGAAAATAATTTAGAAATAAGGCACTTAAGTAAATCTGCGGTATCAGATTGTTCATTTAAAGCTGTAACTCGTGGATCATCCAATGTTTCGTTTAAAGGAAAAGTATTTGTTGATGAAAATTGCTCAAATACACAATCTAACCAAATTAGCAAAGGTTTGTTAATTGACGAGGAATCTAAAATTAATCTTACACCAATACTTGAAATAAATAATGATGATGTAGTTTGCTCTCATGGTGCGGCTTCAGGAAAAGCTGATGAGGAAGTACTGTTTTATTTAGCTTCTAGAGGAATTTCAAAGAGTGAAGCTGAAAGAATATATATACAGGGCTTTTTATCAGAGTTTATAGAAAAGATTGAAGATGCAGAAATGCAAGCTAAAGGCCAAAATTTTATCAACGAGAATTGTTAACATGGATGACTCTAAAACTTTAAATTTAAATGTTAGAAAAGATTTTCCAATTCTTTCAAAAAAGATATTGGAAAAAAAAGATCTTATTTATTTTGACACTGCAGCTTCTGCTCAAAAACCAAATACAGTTATTGATGAAACAAATGATTTCTATAAAAATCACTATTCTAATGTTAGCAGGGGAGTTCATACATTATCTGTTGAATCAACATTTAGATATGAGGACGCTAGAAAAAAAGTTCAAAAATTCTTAAATGCAAGGTCTGAAAATGAAATTATTTTCACAAAAAGTGCCACAGAAGGAATAAATTTAGTTGCTCAAACTTTCTATGAAAAGTTTATGCAAAAGGGAGATGAGGTAATTTTATCTTTAATCGAGCACCACTCAAATTTAATACCTTGGTTTTTTTTAAGAGACAAGTATGGCGTTGTGCTAAAGTTTGCAAATATTCAACCATCAGGAGAAATTGATATTGATCATTTTAATAGTCTATTCACAAATAAAACAAAAATTGTATCTTTGACACATCTTTCGAACGTTTTTGGTACTGAATTAAATGAAAAGGCTATAAGTATCTGTAAAGATAAAAATGTTCCCATTCTCCTTGATGGTTGTCAATCAGCTGCTCATTTGAAAATTGATGTTCAAAAACTAGGTTGTGATTTTTTTGTTTTCTCTGGACACAAAACTTATGGTCCTGCTGGTATTGGAGTTTTATATGGAACTGAAAATCTTTTATCAGAAATGCCCCCCTATCAAGGTGGAGGAGGAATGATTGGAGATGTGAGTCTAGAAGGTGCAAGTTATGCAGAATTACCAGCGAAATATGAAGCAGGAACTCCTCCATTAGTCGAAGCGCACGGATTGGGTATAGCAATTGATTACATGAATAAAATTGGACTCGATAATATTATCGAGCATGAAAATGAAATTACTAAATATGCGTTTAATAAATTAAACGAAATTGATTTTATCGAAATTCATGGTGGAGATAATAAAAGGAATTCTATCATATCCTTTAATATTAAAAATGTTCACTCCCACGAAGTATCTTCGTTTTTAGATGTTGAAGGAATAGCAATTAGAGCAGGTCATCACTGTTGCCAGCCTTTAATGAAACATCTCGGTGTCAATTCAACGGCCAGATTATCTTTTGGTGTGTATAATTCATTAGAAGAAGTTGATAAATTTGTTATTGCGCTACATAAGTGTAAGGAGTTTTTTAATAAATGAATGATTTAATAAATGATCTTTACCAAGAAATAATTTTAGATCACGGACGTGAACCAAGAAATTTTGGCGAATGTGAACCTCATAATAAAAGTGCCGATGGTCATAATCCATTGTGCGGTGACAATTTAAAGCTTACTTTTCTTCTTAATGATCAAAATATAATAGAAGACATTAAATTCACAGGTGAGGGGTGTGCCATATCACTTGCTTCTGCATCATTAATGACAGAAAAATTAAAAGGTAAAAAAATTGAAGTGGCTGAGGAAATATTTAAGGATTTTACAAATCTTGTTTCAGGTTCAGATGAAGACCTAAAAGTTTTAAATGAGGAAGATTCACTTTATGCCTTAAAGGGAGTAGGTGGATTTCCAATGAGGGTAAAGTGCGCAACAATGGCATGGCATGCTTTTAACCAGGCTTTAAAAGATTAATTATGAGACTATATCCTGTATATCTTGCACTGCTTGTATTATTTATTGTTTTGCAACTTATTTATGGAAACCGGTCTTTTGCCGATATAAACTTAGAGGAGTACGATATGTCAAAAGTAGAAGTAATGGATACACCTTTCTGGTGTTCTGCCACGCCTGAAGAAAGACAGGAAGCTATTAATAACCTTACTGAAGAACAGAGAATTGTTGCTTTAGAGAATGGAACAGAGAGGCCATTTTTTAATGAATATTGGAATAGTAAAGATGTTGGGATTTATGTTGATGTAATTTCAGGAGAACCCTTATTCTCCTCTTTAGATAAATTTGATTCAGGAACAGGTTGGCCGAGTTTTGATAAGCCAATAAAAGGGATAGAAATTGTAGAAGTTGTTGATAAATCCCATGGAATGGTTCGCACAGAGGTAAGAAGTCAATATGGCGACGCACACCTAGGCCATTTATTTGATGATGGACCCACTGAAACTGGATTAAGATATTGTATTAATTCGGCTTCCTTAAGATTTGTTCCTCTAGAAAAGTTAAGTGAAGAAGGCTATGAGGATTTTGTAGAATTATTTAACTAAATGGAAAAAGTAGAAGATCAAAAAGTTATAGATGCATTAAAGACTGTATTTGACCCTGAAATTCCAGTTGATTTGTACGAATTAGGTCTAATTTACAAATGTGAGGTTACTCCTGATAATGATGTTATTATTCAAATGACATTAACTACACCAAATTGTCCTGTAGCAGATGAAATGCCAAAAAAAGTAAAAGAAGCTGTTGATGCTGTACCTGGGGTAAAAAATGTTGCAGTTGATCTTGTATGGGATCCACCATGGGATATGTCTCGCATGTCAGATGTTGCAAGATTAGAACTAGACATGATGTAAGATATCCACTTGAAATACAAAAATACCTATATATTTTAGATAATAATCATATATAAACTCAAATTAAGAGCCCGTAGCTCAGTTGGTAGAGCACTCCCCTTTTAAGGGAGTTGTCCTCGGTTCGAACCCGAGCGGGCTCGCCACTTTTTTCAATAAAAATTGGTTAGCGATTACTTTCGAAACAGACTGCGCAGTCAATGTGCAGTCATTAGAAAGAAAAAAACTTAATTCATTGCCAACATATTTAACGCCTTAAGCTGAGAATTGATTTCTGCTATTTGAGCTTTCAATAAATCATTTTCATTCTGAATTGCTTCATTCTTTGCCATCACTGCATCAATTTTATTCTCTAGTAATAAGTTGTTATCTTTAGCTTCTCTCACAGGTTTTGGAGCACCAAATTTAAAAGTTATACCAGCTTTTAGAGTTGCATCATCACCTTCACCATGAATGACTGATGCAGCACCTACGTTGAATGATGCTTTCTGAAACAACTCAGGCATTGAATCTACAAAAGCATAGTTGGCAAAATCAAATCCACATCCACCAGATATCGCTGATGCACTATCATGAAATCCAGTACCTAAACCACAAGTATAGCCAGCACCTTCAGCTCCTGTTGGAAGTGATGCAAATGCAGCGCCTAATGCAATAGAGCTGTCTATGCTTCCCATCACGTCCTCACCATCTATTAGTAAATTTGTACCAGATGGAATATTGATATCAATTCTATTACCAGAGGAATTTGTTGCATATAAATGCTGCCGGCCACCTATTTCTTGTGTAACAAGAGAGTTTTCTCCAATATGCAAAGCTCCATTACTATCAACTCTCACCATTTTGTTAATAGGTATATTTTGATAAGGTGCTAAGCTATATATTGAACCTCCTGATGATCGTTTTGCGTCAGACCAACTATCAGAATTAAAGTCATATACCTTAATTTCGGATGTTAGACCTGCTCCTTGATGAATATAGAATTTATTTTCATATGCATCAAAATAACTGTTATCTGTTGCTATTGCTTGATCAAGCGTGATCGATGTAACGACTGTTTCTGAGCCACTTGATTGGTCTATTTTAAGTAATTGATAAGTATTGCCCTCTGAATTTTTAAACATCAAAAGATTATCTGCAGAGAAAGCAAAAGTTGTTAATAAAAATGAATAAAATAATATTAGAATATATTTCATATAGTCTCCTTTAAAAATTAGTATTTAATCTTAACAAGTTTAATAAAAAAAAAGATGCCAATTTTTGTAGTCAATTTGCAGTCATTTTTACTAAAAAATCAGTCATTGACTTCTAATTAATTAGAACTAACTGTAGATAATTAATAATATTGAAGCTTTTAAGGGAGTTGTCCTCGGTTCGAACCCGAGCGGGCTCGCCACTTAAT
>ENA-OSEY01002766-OSEY01002766.1-marine-metagenome-genome-assembly--contig:-NODE-2766-length-11096-cov-5.542608_pt1 | contig 11096 bp, 11 predicted proteins | sample MGYA00248465_ERZ534230 | MGnify/ENA primary metagenome ERZ534230 (study PRJEB26409, sample SAMN06344110) | marine metagenome | isolation source: Sea water from surface | place: Atlantic Ocean:Southern... | reverse complement strand
TTACTCATGTTATTTATAATTTTCCAGCTTTTATAATCAACAGGCATTACCGATAGTCTGCTTTGTTTGATCAAAGCTAAATGGCTTAAATGCTTATTTTTTTTAATATTTTCAAGAGTAACAGGAGCTTGTAGTTTGCTTTTAAATCTAACTTTAACTGCAACAAACTTCTTTTTTTTATCTGTTGGGTCTATAAAGGCAGTTTTGATTACCTCAACTATACCTACAATTTCTTTGCCAATATTAGAATGGTAAAAAAAACAGAGATCACCCCTCTTCATACTTTTTAGATTATTTGCTGCTTGATAGTTTCTAACTCCATCCCAATTTGCACCTTTTGATCCAGCCTTGATTTGTTGATCAACAGACCAGACGTCTGGTTCTGACTTAAGTAACCAGTATCTCATTATAATTCTACTCCTGCTCCTTTTAGGAATTTAGCATTTGCATCTAGAGGAAGTCTTGGATCTGCGGGTAAATCTAAATTATCAAATTGTTTATTTTTAAATTTTTCTAATCCTACCATTGCTATCATTGCAGCATTGTCACCACACAAATGTAAATCAGGAAAAATAGGTTTGAAATTATGTTGCATACTTACTTCAATTAATTTTTTTCTTATACCTTTATTTGCAGCTACTCCTCCAGCTACTACAAATGAACCTTTGTTTGTTGAATTTAATTTTTTAAACTCATCTAATGCAACTTTTGTTTTTGTAAACAATATTTCTTCTATTGTTTTCTGAAATGATGCTGCAAGATCAAATTTTTCCTGATCACTTTTAATATTTTTTACAATTCTTAAAATTGCAGTCTTTAGACCTGCAAAAGATAGATTGCATCCACCTTTATTAATTATTGGTTTTGGTAAATCATATTTTTCTGGATTTCCTTTTTTAGCAAACTCTTCAATTTTAGGCCCTCCAGGAAAATCTATACCCAACAATTTTGCAGTTTTATCAAAAGCTTCCCCCAATGCATCATCTATTGTAGTACCAAGTCTTTTATAATCTCCCAAACCATTTACGGATAGATACTGACTGTGGCCTCCAGAAATCAATAGTAGAAGATAAGGGTAATCAATTTTATCGTGGAGTTTTGGACTTAAAGCGTGTCCTTCTAAATGATTTATCCCTATAAAGGGAATGCCCAAAGTTGATGCTAATCCTTTACCAAAACTTAGTCCAACTGAGAGACAAACTATTAAACCAGGACCATAAGTCGCCGCTATCGCAGAAACTTTATTTAGTTCAATTCCACTATCGCTAATTGCTTTTTTTGCAATAAGATCTATTTTTTCAACATGTGATCTAGCAGCTAATTCAGGAACTACACCACCAAACTCTTTATGAATATCAAATTGACTTGAGATTATGTTTGATAGAATTTTTGGTGTTCCATTTTGATTATCTTGAATTAATGAAACTGCTGTTTCATCACAACTAGTCTCTATACCTAATATTATTGGTTTTTCTGACATAAAATTTTTTTTTTAATTAATACAATTAAATTATAAGAATGTAATAGAAATTAATTTTATGAAAAGAGATAACATCATAATTGGATCAAGAGGAAGTAAGCTTGCTATAATTTATGCAGAAAAGGTAAAGAGTGAGATATCAAAATTTTATTCTGGAAAAATTGAGATAAGAAAAATTATAACCAGCGGTGATCAAAATCAAAATGAAAGACTTTCAAGTATGGGTGGAAAAGGAATGTTTTCGACAGATATTGAAAAAGAACTATTAGAAAATAAAATTGATATAGCCGTTCATGCTCTCAAAGATATGCCATCTGCCGATACTAAAGGATTAACAACAAATTGCTTTTTGAAAAGAAACTCACCAAATGAAATACTAATCAGTAAAAATTTAAAATTTAATGATCTTAAGCAAGGATCAGTTATTGGTACGTCCTCATTTAGAAGAGAATATCAGTTAAGAAATGTTAGAGCTGATTTGGTATATAAATTGATAAGAGGAAATGTTGATACAAGAATTAAAAAATTAGAAAATAATGAGTACGATGCAATCATTTTATCAAAAGCAGGAATAGACTCTTTAAATTTACAAAATAAAATTACAGATGAATTTGATGTTGCAAAACTAGTTCCATGTGCTGGACAAGGTATAATAGCAATACAGTGCAATGAAAATAATCAAGACATACTTAGATTAATAGAGAAAATAAATGACAAACAAACTAGAATTATTGCAAATACAGAAAGAGAAGTTCTTAAAATATTAGAGGGAGATTGTGATACAGCCATAGGCGTTTTTGCAACAATAAAGAACAATAAAATTGAACTCACAGCAGAATTATTCTCTGTTGATGGAAAAAGCAGATTTTTTATCAAGGAAGATGATGACATAGAAAATCACATGATTTTAGCAAAAAAGATTGCAGGAGACTTGAAGATTAAATCTAAAGGATCATATAAAGGTTAAAATGCACATACTATTAACAAGACCTTTAGAAGATTCCAAAGATTTGATTATGAGGTTTAAAGAACTAGGTCATCAAGTTTCACATCTGCCAGTAATAACAATTGAAAAAAAAGATTATGAGGACCCAAATTATAATGAATTCAAAGGAATAATTTTTACAAGTTCTAACGCAATTAAAAATTTAGACATTTCAAAAATAAATAAAGATATATTTTGTTTTTGTGTAGGAAATGCAACAGAGAAAATTGCAAAAGAAAAAGGTTTTCAAAATATTTTTACTGCTGAAGGAAATGTTTCAAATTTAAAAGAAATAATTTTACAAAACTTCGATCCTCAAAACGGGAATTTACTTTATATAAGTGGAGAGCTAGTTTCTTATGAATTGGACAAAGAGTTAAAATTAGAAGGTTACTATGTGAAAAGAATTATTAACTATTCTGTAAGTTCCAATGAAGAATTATCAAATGAATTTGTAGGGCAATTAAAAAATTCTATACCAGAGATAGTATTTATTTATTCTGAAAATAGCGCTCGTAGTTATCTAAACTTACTTAAAAAGTATAATTTAATTGATAACTGGATGGATACAAATTTAATGTGTTTAGGAGAAAAATCATCAGCTGTTCTTAATGAAATAAAGTGGAAAAAAATATTTTTATTTAACCCTGGTGAAGAGGAGTATTTACTATATAAAATTTAAATTATGGAAGTCTTAAACAATTTTAAAAGCTTATTCTTATCAGTATGGGAAAAAGGTATCCTTGGGATAGATTTTTTTCAGATCCTGGTTGGTTTGGGAATTTTTCTTCTTTTTCTTATTTTTAGGGGCTTAATAAGCAGATTAATTATTAAAAAACTTGAAATAATTTCCAAACGTACAACTAATAAACTTGACGATACATTTGTTAAATCAATGATGGGACCTGCAAGGTTTCTTCCAATTGTCTTAGGAGTTTTTTTTGCGAGTTATTACATGTCATTTTCTGACGACATGAGAGATTTTGTGGACAATTTAAACAGGACTTTAATTACCATTTTAATATTTTGGATTATTCATCAAATAATAGAGCCAATTTCTTATATTTTAAGTGGATTAGATAAAATTTTAACAAGAGAACTAATAGGATGGATTATCAAATCTTTAAAAATTCTAATTTTTATTTTAGGTGCTGCTGCGGTTCTTGAGTTATGGGGAATTAAAATTGGACCAATTATTGCTGGTTTAGGTTTATTTGGAGTTGCTGTTGCATTAGGTGCGCAGGACTTATTTAAAAATTTAATTTCAGGAATTTTAGTTCTAGTTGAAAAAAGATTTAGGATGGGTGATTGGATCAGAGTAGACGGAATAATAGAGGGTGTTGTTGAAAAAATTGGATTTAGATCTACAGTGATAAGAAAATTTGACAAATCACTTGCAATAATTCCAAATTTTCAATTTGCTGAAAACGCAGTAATAAATGTTAGTCAAACCACGAACTGGTTAATAAGTTGGATAATTACACTTCAATATGACACCACAGTTGACCAACTTAAAACTATTAGGAATCAAATAGAAGAACATATAAATAAAAGTGAGGATTTTGATCAATCAATTGGAGTTGCTGTGAGAGTGGACAAATTTGCAGACAGTTCCATAGATATGTATGTAAGATGTTTCAGTAAAACAAATAGTTGGAACGAATGGTTAAAAGTAAAAGAGAATTTGGCGCTTTCTATAAAGCAAATAGTTGAGACAAATAAAGCTTCTTTTGCATTCCCAAGTCAATCAATATATGTAGAAAAAAAATGATAGCTATTTATTACTTAGCTCTTCAAGTTTTGAAATTATATTCTTATGTAGTAATTGGCTATGTAATATTAAGCTGGTTGGTTGGTTTTAATATTATAAATACTTCAAATAGATTTGTTTATTCCATATTACAGTTTGGTTATAGGTTTACAGAACCAGCCCTATCAAGAATTCGAAGATTTCTTCCTAATTTAGGTGCTTTTGACATTTCCCCTATCATTCTTCTTTTGTTGATATGGTTTGTAGAAATGTGTATGAAGCTCTACTTAGCACCAATTATATTTAATTAATTTATGATTTTAATCGATGGAAAAAAAGCTGCGGCTGAACTTAGACAGGAACTAAAAGAAGAAGTTTCTGAATTAAAAAAAAAATATAATCAAGTCCCTGGTTTAACAGTAATACTAATAGGAGATTTAACTCCTAGTCAAATTTATGTGAGAAATAAGGAGAAATCAGCAATTGAGGTCGGCTTAAAATCTGATGTAATAAGGTATCCAGACTCAGTCGAAGAAAAAACTGTTTTAGAAAAAATAGAAGAGCTAAATAAAGATAATAGTGTTTCAGGAATTTTAGTACAGCTCCCACTGCCAAAACATATTGATAAACAGAAAGTTATTGAGGCTATTGATCCAGCAAAAGATGTTGATGGATTTCATCCTATGAATGTTGGTAATTTATCTTCCGGATATGAAAGCTCAATTCCATGTACACCTCTTGGATGTTATCTACTTATTAAAAAAATTGAACCTAACTTAAACGGAAAAAAGGCAGTTGTAGTTGGTAGATCAAATTTAAACGGAAAGCCCATGACACAATTATTATTAAAGGAAAATTGTACTGTAACTATCACTCATTCAAAAACAAAAGATTTAAAAGCAGAGTGTTTAGAGGGGGATATTATAGTAGCAGCAGTTGGTATCCCTGAATTAGTAAAAGGTGACTGGGTTAAAAAAGATGCAATTGTTATAGATGTTGGAATTAATAAAACAGAAAAAGGTATAGTTGGAGATGTAGCATTTGATGAAGTTTCAAAAGTTGCAAAAGCATTAACACCCGTTCCTGGAGGTGTTGGCCCAATGACTATCGCGTGTTTACTAAAAAACACAATAGATTGTTTCAAAAGATCACAAAAAAATTAAATTATTACTGTGAAAAAATTAGCAATTTTTATTGTTATTTTTTTAACTTATAACTCATTCACAATAAGTATGGAAAATAAACCTTATCATCACTTACCAGATGGGACATTTAGAAATCCAGAGGGATCCCCTGAGAGAAATAAAAATTTTAATTGGTCATTTAAAAAGTTTAGACAAGAAAAAAAAAATTTGGATATGACTGTTCCAAGTGATCATGTTGTAGAAAAAAGTAATGTAATTAAAGAATTTAATACCCTAAAAAATGATGATTATATTGGTTGGATTGGGCATGCTACTTTTTTGATTAAATTAGGTGAGACCACGATTATTACAGATCCTGTTTTTTCTAAAAACGCTGGACCACTTATATTTGGGCCCAAAAGATTTACTGAACCAGCTTTAAATTTAGATGAATTACCAGAAATTAATTTATTTTTACTAACTCATAACCATTATGATCATCAAGATATGAGTACAATAAGAAAATTTCCATATAAGCAAGCAAAGGTAATGCTTCCTCTAAAACTAGGAAAATATTTTAAACGGTATAAGGACGTTAATGAAATGGATTGGTACGACGAGATCACAGTGAATAATGATTTAAAAGTAACTTTTTTACCTGCAGTTCATTGGTCTAAAAGAAGCTTGACGGATACTAATAAAACTTTGTGGGGAAATTTTTTGATTAATTACAAGGGTAAAAAAATACTTTTTGCTTGTGATACAGGTGTTGGAAATATTTACAAAGATCTTGGTGAGAAATATGGACCAATAGATTTAACGATTTTAAATATAGGTGCTTATAACTTTTACCCAATGGCACCCTATAAAGATAAATCAACTTATCACACAAATCCAGAGGAAGCATTGAGCATAGCTAGAAATCTCAAAAGTAAAAAGGTTTTAGGAATGCACTGGGGAACTTTTGTACTTTCCTTAGAACCAATTATGGAGCCAAGGCAAAGATTTAAAGATAATGCACAAAATTACGGATATAAAAGTGATGAAGCTTTAATTTTTAAAATTGGAGAGTTTCAATCACTTAAAAAACTTCTTAATTATAATTAACTTTTTTTCATTAACCAGAGCCCATTTTCATTTAGAAAATAAATTTTCCCAGATACAGGGTGAACTTGAATATCTCTAATTCTTCCAATTTCTCCTTTAAAAATAATCTCTTCGTCTACTTTATTTAAGTCATCAAATTTCAATTTCCTTAAAGATTGATCTTTAAGAGATGTAATTAACGCATGACCATTCCATTCATTAAATTCCTCGCCCTTATAAATAGTAATTGCACTTGTTGCTATTGAAGGGACCCAATATTTTATTGCTTTTGTAAATCCTGGTTTCCATTTAGGACCTATAGGTAAACCCGAGTAATTCTTTCCTCCCCAACCAAGAATTTTCCAACCATAATTTTCACCTTTTTTTGCTTCACCAAACCAATCTCCACCTTTAGCACCGTGATTACTCATATAAACTTTACCGTCAAAAGGTGAAACAGTCAGTCCTTGGGGATTTCTAATACCAATTTGATAAATTTCAGGTAACCAGTCGGGTTTTCCATCAAATTTAGGATTATCATTTGGAATACTTCCGTCCAAATGAATTCTGATTATACTACCTGGATGTTTTGATGCATCTTGTGCAATCATGCCTTTACCTCTTTCACCAGCTGATGCATAAAGATAATTATCTTTGATAGCTAACCTTGAGCCAAAATGATAGCCTGAATTTATTGGTGGATTAGCTTGGAATATATTTTTAAAAACTAAATTTTTTTTATCTAAATTTGCTAAAGCTATTGAGGTACTAGTTTTCCTATTTCCTCTATTTTCTGTATATGAAATCCAAACTTTATTTTCTTGATGTAGAATATCAAGCAGCCCTCCTTGTCCATCTTCCAAAAAATTAAGATTGTGCTCAACATCGTTAACTTGATTATTAATAATATTTACAATTTTAATGAGACCACTTTTTTCAGTTATTATCATTTCATCATTATTTAAAAAAGAAGAGCCCCAAGGATTATTTAAATTAGCAATCTTTATAAATTTAAAGTTTTCCGAATAAGCTTTTGAAAATGAAAGTATAAAAATAAATAGAAAAAAAAATTTTTTCACTCTAGGATAGCTTTGATCTTCCGCCATCAACTGCAATTATTTGACCCGTAACCCAAGAACTTTCCTCAGTAATCAAAAATTTTGCTAGCGAAGCTGAGTCTTTTCCTTCTCCAATTCTTTTAAGAGGATGTGCTTTAGCAATTCCCTCTGCTAAAACTTTATTCTTTAACATTGGTTCAGCTATTTTTGAATTTGTTAGACTTGGTGCAATGCAATTGACTCTGATATTTGGAGCAAATTCAGCAGCTAATGACACAGTAAGTCCCTCAACAGCTGCTTTTGTAGACGCAATTATTGAATGATTAGTAAAACCTCTTTGAGCTGCAACAGTTGAAAATAATACTACTGACCCCTTGTTTTTTTTTAATGACTCTTGATATCCTTTTATTAAATCTATTGCAGAGTAAAGATTAAGCTTCATACATTTATTTAAATCAGCCTCAGTTATCATCCTGAATGGCTTCAGATCAATTGAACCAACGCAGTATGCTATACCTTTAACTTCCTCTATGTCTGACTTTAGTTTTTCTACAAAACCATCATTTAAAACATTTAATATAGTGTAATCACAGTTAAATTTTTCAGATAAAGATTTGGTTTGCTCCTCATCTCTACCTACTAGGTGAATTTTTTTACCTAGTGAGTACAATTGCTCTGCTAAATTAGATCCTATTGATCCTGTTGCACCAACTATTAAATATTTATCTGACATATTTTTTTTGAAGAGTTATATATAGGTTATGAAATTATTTTTTCTACTAGGAAACCAACTATTTGACGAAAAATACTTAGAAAAGTTTAAAAAAGATCATATTTTTTATATGGCTGAGGATTTTCAACTTTGCACTTATGAAAAACACCATAAAAACAAAATTTTACTGTTTCTTTCGTCCATGCGGTCGCATGCCGATAGATTAAAAAAAAGTAAATTTAAAATTGAATATTCAACAATAGAGGAAAAGACATTTACACTAGACTACACAGTAAAGTTAAAAAAAATTATAAAATCAAAAAAAATTACCGAAATTTCTAGCTTCGAAATTGAAGATAAATTTTTTGAAAAAAAAATAAGTAATTTCACCAAAAAAGAAAATATTAACTGGAATATTGTCCAAACGCCGATGTTTTTGAATTCAAGAGAAAACTTTAAAAAATATCTATCAAAATCAAAAAAACCTTTTATGGCTGTCTTTTATAAAGATACACGAAGAGAATTAGACATTTTAATTAAAAAAGATGGAACCCCCGAGGGAGGAAAGTGGAGTTTTGATGAAGATAATAGGAACAAACTACCAAAAAATATTTCAATTCCAAAATTTCCAAAAATAAAAGAGACATCTCATACAAAAAAATTAAAACTTATTATTGAAAAACACTTTAAAGATCATCCTGGAAATGTGGAGAACTTTTGGTTTGCAACGGAATATGAGGATGTCATTAAGCTATTAAATTTTTTTATTAAGGAAAAATCTAATTTATTCGGTGATTACGAGGATGCTGTTGATCAAAAAGACAATATATTATTTCATAGTGCACTGAGTCCTTACATTAATTTAGGATTAATTACCCCTGAGCTTATAATAAAAAAAATCTTAGATTTTCATAAGAAAAATAAAATTAGATTAAATTCATTAGAGGGATATATCCGACAAGTTATAGGGTGGAGAGAATTTATGAGAGGTATTTATCAAAGTTATTCTAATGAAATGGAAACAAGAAACTTCTTTAAACAAAATAGAAAAATGAAAAAAAGTTGGTACGATGGATCAACTGGCCTTCCACCTTTAGATTACGCAATTAAGAACGCGTTGAAATATGGATGGTCACATCACATAGAGAGATTAATGATTTTGTCTAACATTATGAACCTTTGTGAAATTAAACCTAACATCGTTTATAAATGGTTTATGGAAATGTTTGTTGACTCCTCTGATTGGGTAATGGTTCCAAATGTTTATGGTATGGGCTTGTTTAGTGATGGTGGTATTTTTGCAACTAAACCTTATATCTGTGGATCCAGTTATTTTATGAAGATGATGGATTTTAAAAAAGGAGAATGGTGCAACACAATGGATGGATTGTACTGGAGGTTTATCAACAGGAATAGAAGTTTTTTTTTAAAAAACCCTAGACTGTCCATGATGGTAAGAATTTTTGATAAAATGAAAGTTGAAAGAAAAAAACTTATATTAGCTGAAGCAGAAAAATTTATAAAACATAATACAATTTAGTGAAAAAACAAAATCTACCTTCTAAAATATGCCCAATATGTAAAAGATCATTTGCATGGAGACGAAAATGGAAGTTGAACTGGGAAAGAGTTAAATATTGTTCTAAAAAGTGTTCGAGATCTTAAGTTAGCAGCAAGAGCAACTACTTTTTTTTTCTTTTACCTTTTCAGGATTATCTTTTTCTATTTTGTTTTGAATAGCTTTAGATTCTTCAAAAGCTTTTTTCTTTAAAATTTTATCCTCGATATAGGCATACAATGAACTAAAACCAAGTTTAGAAGCCCTTTTTTCTTCATAGGCTCTTCTTCCTTTTAAGTTTTCAATAATTTCTAATATTTGAGGATTATTCATATAGTTAATTTATATCACATAAAATTTTTATTACAAAATATGCTCTATAATTTTGGGAATATATTTTTTAAAATTAAAAAATCCTTTGTTACAATATTTCCACGCGTTTTGATCAATATTTCTATATAAAAAATGTATCCCTAAATTATTCGAATTTAAAAAATCTAAATTCTCACCTATTGTTGGATATAAACCACAACAATTTTCAATATTTGTTATTTCACTAATGTTAATAATTTCACAATCAATAGATTGATCTTTTAATCTTTTTTCTTGATCTTCAATTAACTGAGACTTAAATTTCAATAATTTCTCACTTAGCTTTATAGATCTATTATCATTGTTATTAGAAACTAAGTAAATTTTCTTAAAGTTTTTATCTTTAAAGTCAGTAATTTCAAAAGAAAGATTATTTTCAAAAACCAACAGGTTTTTTTCTTCAACGTTTTGTGGGTTAGTAAAATTTTGTTTTACTATATTATAAGATTTTTCAGATACTTTTGGAGGAGCATTTTCATTTAATTTAATATTTTGAAATCTATTGTTAGTGAATTTTTTAATATTCCATTCACTTGCTAGGTAATGTTTACCTTGAGTTTGAATACCCGCAACCCATCTCCATCCAAGAGTATTTGATGCAGCATCTCCATCAAAAAGATGCTGCATAAAAAATTCTGCACCTAATTGCCAAGGTAATTCTAAAGTAAAAATCCAAATACTAGCAAACCACATTCTTGTGTGATTATGTAAATAATTATTCTCCTTGAGCTCGTTTACCCATTCGTTAAAGCAATTTATATTTGTTTTTCCCTCAATAGCAGAGAGATACTCTTGATTATTTTGAAATTCATTTTTTATCTGATTTAATTCTAGAAGGTAATCTGTCCAAACATTAGGTCTTAATTCTAACCAACCTTTCCAATATGTTCGCCATAAAACTTCCTGAATAAATTTTTCATTTTTTGTGAAAGAAAACTTACTTAGTGATTTTTGTATCACTTCTTTTTCAT
>ENA-OSEY01002764-OSEY01002764.1-marine-metagenome-genome-assembly--contig:-NODE-2764-length-11097-cov-18.547822_pt1 | contig 11097 bp, 7 predicted proteins | sample MGYA00248465_ERZ534230 | MGnify/ENA primary metagenome ERZ534230 (study PRJEB26409, sample SAMN06344110) | marine metagenome | isolation source: Sea water from surface | place: Atlantic Ocean:Southern... | reverse complement strand
TTGTTACAGTTTCGAAAAATATTAGGCTGATATTTCTTAAAATTATTAATAATTGAGTCTTTTCTCAAAAAAAACATCCCAGAATTCCAATATCCCTTTTGTTTAATTACTTGTTTTGCCTTAGATACTTTTGGTTTTTCAATAAATCTAGTGACTTTATTAATGTTCTTTTTTTTCTTGGTAATGAAATATCCGTACTCACTAGAAGGGCTTGTGGGTTTTATTCCAAAAATAAATACGTTTTTTTCGTCTAAATTTGACTTATTTTTATTAATAGCTGTTATTAGTTTATTTGGCTTTTCAATTAAATGATCTGCAGCAAAATACATTAAAGGCTGGTTATATGGGACATCTTTAATTAATGCTGATGCTAAAATTGCTGGAGCAGTATTCTTTTTCGCTGGCTCTAAAATAATCTTATATTTTTTAATTTTACTTTTCTTTAAAGCCTTTTTTACATCCCTAAGATATTTTGAATTAGTGCTAATAATTGGATAGTCAAAAACTTTACTTTTAACTCTTTCAAAAGTTTTGTTAATTAAAGTCCAACCGCCAAAATCTATGAACTGTTTTGCTTGATGTTTAGATTTTTTAGGCCACAGTCTAGTACCTGCTCCTCCGCATAGAATAACTGGTCTAATTTTCATTAAATATCAGCGTATGTTCTAACCTCTTCTTTTGCTCCAGGGTGCGTAGGTGCACCTAGATAAGCTGGACCAACTGTTTGTGCATACTTCCAAAGTGTTCCATTACCAAAATTAATTTTCTTTGGTTTCCATTTCTTTCTTCTTTTCGCTAATTCTTTTCTAGATAAACGAACATTAATTGTTCCCTTCTTAGCATCTAAATCTATGATGTCTCCGTTCTTAAGTAAAGCTATTGGTCCTCCAACTGATGCTTCAGGTCCAACATGGCCTATACAAAATCCTCTCGTTGCACCTGAAAATCTTCCATCAGTTATAAGTGCAACTTTTTCACCTTTACCTTGTCCGTAAATTGCTCCAGTTGTTTGAAGCATTTCTCTCATGCCTGGCCCACCTTTTGGCCCTTCGTATCTTATAATTATAATGTCACCGTCTTTATATTTTTTATTTTTAACTGCTTTATAAGCAGCTTCTTCAGTATCGAAACATCTTGCTTTACCTGTGAATTGTAATTTCTTTAATCCAGCAACTTTAACAATTGCTCCATCAGGTGCTAAATTTCCTTTTAAACCAACAACACCTCCATCAGGAGACAATGGTTGGTTATGAGTTCTCATAACTTTTTGATTTTTATTAAACTTAACGTTTTTTAAATTTTGTCTCATTGTTTTACCTGTAACTGTCATACAATCACCGTGTATATAACCACCATCTAATAAAGTTTTTAAAAGCATTGGAACTCCACCTGCTTTCCACATATCTTTTGCAACATATTTTCCACCAGGTTTTAAGTCTGCAAGATAAGGTGTTTTCTTAAATATTCTTGCAACATCCATTAAATCAAATTTAATTCCTGCTTCATTTGCAAGTGCAGGTAAATGTAAAGCAGCATTAGTTGAACCACCTGTTGCAGCAACAATTGTTGCAGCGTTTTCTAAAGATTTTTTTGTAACAATGTCTCTTGGTCTGATATTTTTTGCCAATAAATTCATTACTGCCTTACCACTTTTTAAAGCATAAGAATCTCTTTGTGTGTATGGCGCTGGTGTTCCAGCTGAATATGGTAATGCTAATCCTATTGCCTCAGATACACATGCCATAGTATTTGCTGTAAATTGTCCTCCACAAGCTCCAGCACTTGGGCAAGCCTTAAGTTCTAGTTTTCTCAATGCATGTGCTGACATTTTTCCTGAAGAAAATTTTCCAACTCCTTCAAATACATCAACAACTGTTACATCTTTTCCGTTAAATCTACCCGGTAATATTGAACCACCATAAATAAAGACACTTGGTACATTTAATCTTACCATTGCCATCATTAAGCCTGGTAAAGATTTATCACATCCTGCAACACCAACTAAAGCGTCATAACAATGTCCTCTAACAGTTAATTCAGTTGAGTCTGCAATTACATCTCGTGAAATCAATGAAGATTTCATTCCTTCATGACCCATTGCTATTCCATCTGTAACCGTAATCGTACAAAATTCTCGTGGTGTACCGCCTGCTTGATGAACTCCTTTTTTAACCGATTGAGCCTGTCTCATTAAAGCAATATTACAAGGAGCTGCCTCGTTCCATGTTGAAACAACACCTACAAAAGGTTTTGCTACATCTTTTTCGGTCAAATCCATTGCATAATAAAAAGATCTTTGAGGAGCCTTATCGGGTCCTAAAGATGTGTGTCTACTTGGTAATTTCTTCTTATTAAATTTCTTCATTATAAACCTTTTATAGTGATTGATATTTTATCAATATCTTTTTTTAAATTACTATAGTTATTTTTTTCCTGATCAACAATATTTTTTGGCGCTCTTTCTACAAAACTTTTGTTAGAAAGTCTTTTCGATATCCCATCCAACTCACTTTGGTATTTTTGCTGCCTTTTTAGAAGGTTTTCTTTGATCAAAGAGAGATCTATTGATTGATCAAAATATATCTTAAAAATATCCCCTTTGATGACTAAGTTTGCTGATGCCTTATCTTTATCAGTATCTAGGAAGCTATTTATCCTACCAAGTTTTTTTAAAACGGTTTGATTTTTTTTGATAAATAATTGATCTTTCTTAGACAAGGTCGAAATAGACATATCTACAAAAGAACCTGGGCTCACATTTAATTCATTTTTAAATGCTCTAAGTTGGCTTATTAAATTGATTATATTTTCTACTTCCTTAATTTGTTTATCTTTATTTGCTTTTTTATTCGACCAATTAGCAAACATTAGATAATTTTTTGGTTTATCTAGCTTATTTTTTAACCATAATTCCTCTGTAATAAACGGAATGAATGGATGTAAAAGAATTAAAATTTGTTTAAAAACATAACTTAGGGTCTGTTTTACCTCTGAAATTGATGACTTTTCTTTAGAATTCAAGATAGTTTTAGATAGCTCTACATACCAATCGCAATATGAATGCCAAACAAATTGGTAAATGTTTCTTGCTGCTTCATCAAACCTATAATCGTTTATATTCTTTTCAATAAGCTTAGTTACTGTGTTTAACTCTGAAATAATCCATTTATTTATATTTAATTTTACTTTTGGCTCCTTTTTAGACTTTGAAAAATCACACTTATTCATTGCCAAAAAGTTGTTTGCATTCCAAAGCTTATTTAGAAAATTTCTATAACCTTTAACTCTATCTTCAGATAGTTTTACATCTCTTCCTGGTGATGCCATTGATAGCAAAGTAAATCTTAATGCATCTGCACTATATTTATCTATTAATATCAAAGGATCAATTACGTTACCTTTTGACTTAGACATTTTTTGTCCTTTTTCATCTCTTACCAATGCATGAACATAAATTTCTTTAAATGGTTGTTTATTTAAAAACTCCATTCCAAACATCATCATTCTGGCTACCCAAAAAAAGATAATGTCAAAACCTGTTACTAAAACTGATGTTGGGTAAAATTTTTTTAGATATTCATTTTTATTAGGCCACCCAAGAGTTGCAAAAGCCCATAATCCTGATGAGAACCATGTGTCTAAAACATCTTCATCTCTTACTAATTCTACATCTTTCTTATATTTTTTTTTGGCTAGTTTTTTTGCTTCACTATAATTTGATGCTACAAAGATTTTTTTATCAGGTCCATACCAAGCTGGTATTTGATGTCCCCACCAAAGTTGTCTTGATATACACCAAGGTTCAATATTATTCATCCATTGGAAATAAGTCTTTGACCAATTAGGAGGAAAAAATTTTGTTTTTTTATTCTTTACAATCTTCTTTGCTTTTACTGATAGTTTTTTTGCATCTGCAAACCATTGCTCTGTAAGATATGGTTCAATTACAGAGTTAGATCTATCACCGTAAGGAACTTTATTTTTAATGTTTTCTTCTTTTATAAGCTTATCGCCAAGATCATTTAATATTTTTTTCCTTGCTTCAAACCGATCTAAACCAACATAACCACTAGGTGCATTTTCGTTTATCTTCCCGTCCTCTGTGAAAATATTTATTATTTCTAATTTATTTCTTTTACCCACATCATAGTCATTAAAATCATGTGCTGGAGTAATTTTAACTGCACCAGAACCTTGCTCTGGATCAGCATAATCATCTTGGATAATTTTTATTTTTCTCCCTGTTATAGGTAAAACTACATTTTTACCTACTAAATTAGTGTACCTTTCATCTTTAGGATTAACAGCAACTGCAGTGTCTCCTAGCATTGTTTCTGGTCTTGTTGTTGCAATAGTTATAAATTCTGAACTATTTTCAATTTGATAATTGATATAATAAAGTTTTGAATTTACTTCTCTTTGATCAACTTCTAAGTCAGATATAGCTGTTTTTAATACTGTATCCCAGTTAACTAATTTTTTAGATTTATAAATAAGACCTTTGTTATAAAGATCTATGAAAACTTTAATAACTGATGCAGACAAATTTTTATCCATTGTGAATGCATTCCTGGACCAATCACATGAACATCCTAGTTTTTTAAGCTGATTGATGATGATATCGCCATACTCCTTTTTCCAATCCCAAACTTTTTTAATAAAAGCCTCTCTTCCAATAGATTGTTTATCAATATTTTCACTTTCAAGTTTTCTTTCGACTAAAGCTTGCGTTGCAATTCCAGCATGATCTGTCCCTGGTTGCCATAAAGTTTCAAAGTTGTTCATTCTATGAAATCTTATGAGTAAATCCTGAATTGTATTGTTTAATGCATGACCCATATGAAGACTTCCAGTGACATTTGGAGGTGGAATTACAATAGAATACTTTTTTTTATTTTTTTTGGGTTTAAAGAGACCTTTTTTTTCCCAATAAGAGTAAATCTTATTTTCTACTTTAGAATGTGTATATTTTTCTGAACTCATTGGTGTTTATAGTTTATAATTCAATAAACGTATTTAACAATAAACAAATTCTGATTGAATTTGATAGAATATTTCATATATAAACATCTTATAAATTGTTTTATAATCAGATTTATCGGTAACGTGGCGGAATGGTTACGCAGAGGATTGCAAATCCTTGTATCCCGGTTCGATTCCGGGCGTTACCTCCAAAAAAAAGAGTTGTTTTCAAGTAAAAAAAAAGTAAGTTTTGATTTTTACATTCCTCGGTAGCTCAGTTGGTAGAGCAGTTGACTGTTAATCAATTGGTCGCAGGTTCGAGTCCTGCCCGAGGAGCCAAATTAACCAGTCTTTTGAATTCCAACGTTAAGTGATTGTAAATTTTTGCTAAATTTTATTTTCTGATCGTTAGTTAGCTCAGAATATACCTTAACTAAAAAATTATAGTTCACGTTCATGTGACCTTCTTTAATTTTATCAGCGTTTATTAGGTATTCTGAAAAATCTTCAAAAAAATAATTTATTGGAACTTTTAAATAGTTCGACAATTGAAGTAATCTTATAGAACTTACTCCATTTGTGCCTTTTTCATATTTTTGAATTTGTTGAAATGTTACGTTGATTGCTTTTGCTACTTTTGTTTGTGTAAGACCTAGTGCTAGTCTTCTTAACTTAAGTTTGTTACCTAAGTGTTTATTAAAATTATCTTCCATTAAGACCCCTCTTAAAAACCAAGATTGAACTCTATCCTAAGGGTTTATGCAAGCGGAAAAAAAATTTTTTTTAAGTGATTTTGAGGCTTGACAATATTAGAAAAGCTCTAAATTGCTTTTAAGAAATATACGAAAATACAACATTTTTCGCATGTCTGACATGCAAATTTTATAATATTTGACTTAAGAAAAGTTTTGTTCTGTCACTTTTTGGGTTAGCAAAAAATTCTTTCGTAGTATTTTTTTCAACTATCATACCTTCGTCCATAAAAATAACCTCATCAGCTACTTCTTTTGCAAATCCCATTTCATGAGTTACAACGATCATCGTCATACCACCTTTAGCAAGGTTAACCATTGCATCTAAAACCTCTTTAATCATCTCAGGATCAAGCGCAGAGGTTGGTTCATCAAATAACATTATCTTAGGCTGCATGCATAAAGCTCTAGCGATAGCTGATCTTTGTTGTTGACCCCCAGATAATTGACCTGGAAACTTATGTGCTTGGTCAGCTATTTGAACTTGTTCTAATTGTTGCATTGCAAGTTCTTCTGCTTGCTTTTTTGGCATCTTTTTTACCCAAATAGGTGCTAAAGTGCAGTTATCTAAAATAGATAAGTGCGGAAATAAATTAAATTGTTGGAAAACCATACCAACTTCAGCTCTTATTTGCTCAATATTTTTTGTATTTTCACTAAGTTCTGTTCCATCAACAATAATTTTACCTTCTTGGTGCTCTTCTAATCTATTAATACATCTTATTAAAGTTGATTTACCAGAGCCTGATGGACCGCAGACTACAATCTTTTGTTTTGGTTGTACTTCTAAGTTAATATCTTTTAAAACTTGGAAATCACCAAACCATTTATTAACGTTTTCAATATTTATTATAGAACTAGACATTATCTTTCAGTTTTATATTTTTCCTCAAGGTTATAACTATATTTGCTCATTGCATAGCAAATTATCCAGAAAATTATTGCTGCAAAAATATATCCTTCCATAGCAAAACCAAGCCATTTTGGATTTGTTTTAGCTAAGGCAAGCATTCCCGCAATTTCAGCTAAACCAACTACAAATATTAACGGTGTATCTTTAACCAATGCTAAAAATGTATTTGCAATTCCAGGGATTACTAATTTCAAAGCTTGTGGCAATATTACAAAAATATGCATTTTCCAATATCCCATTCCTAAAGATTTCGCTGCATCGTATTGACCTCTAGGTAGAGCTTGTAAACCACCTCTAATAACTTCAGCACAATATGCCGCTTCAAACAAAGTTATAGCTATAATTACTCTAACTAATTTATCCATGAAGAAATCTTGAGGTAAAAACATTGGAAACATTACTGATGACATAAATAATACTGTTATTAATGGAACTCCTCTCCAAAATTCGATGTAACCAACTGAAATATATCTTATTGCTGGTAGATTAGATCTTCTTCCTAATGCCAAGATCATTCCAAGCGGAAAACAGAAAATTAAACAAAAAAATGAGACAATAAACGTTAAAGATAAACCGCCCCAAGCTCCAGTTTCTACCCAAACTAAACCAAATGCTCCACCTGAAATCAAATAATATATTATTAAAAAAGCAATTATTGGATAGATTACTACGTAATACAAAGCTAAGTATTTTTTTAAATTTTCTTTAAAAAAGTAACCAACAAAACCAAGTCCTATAACTAATAAAAATGCAGAATTTATTCTCCAATGAAGTTCATTAGGGTACATTCCGTACATAAATCTCTTGAACCAAACTTTTATGTATGTCCAACAAGCGCCTGTGCCTGTACATGCCTCTTTAGTATCACCAGATATATTAGCATCTAATACCATCCAACTTAATGCTGGAGGAAAAGCTTTTAAAATAGCGAAAGTTATAAATAGTGTAAGAAATGCATTGAAGTTAGTTGTATTAATATTCTTATTAAGAGAGTCTAAAAATTTATATCCACTGTATTCTGTTCTTAAATAAGACAAACCTAAAAAACCAAGAATTAAAGGGAAAAAAATACTCAAATTTCCTGGTAAAGAACCACTAATATTAATTCTAAAAAAAGAATTTAAAAACACATCAAGAATACTTAAGATTAATAAAGCACTACCAATGTAAATATTGGTCATTTGGTTTTGGCTTTTAATTCTATTTAAACTTAAATTCATTTTTATTTTTCCTTAATTTCTATTCGTTTATTGTACCAATTCATTAGTGCAGCAATTGCTAAACTAATTGATAAATAAGTTAACATCGTAATACCAACAATCTCAATTGCTTTACCTGTTTGCATCAAAGCCGTTCCTGCAAAAACTAAAACTAAATCTGGATATGCTATTGCAGCAGCTAAAGATGAATTTTTTGTTAAATTTAAATATTGATTTGTTGTTGGTGGAATAATAATTCTTAAAGCTTGTGGCATAATAACTAATTTTAAAATTTGATTAGGTGTTAGACCAACTGAAGCAGCAGCTTCTTTTTGACCCTTACTTATACCTTGAATTCCAGCTCTTACACATTCAGCTACGAAAGTTGATGTATAAAGTGAAAGTGCTAAAACTAAAGCTATCAATTCAGGTGGTAATGCAATTCCACCCTCAAAAATAAATGATGTTTGTGCTAATTGTTTTAAAACTGGCATTTCAAAATCAAGGGTTACTCCCCCAATTAAAAATGAAAGTAATGGTAAAATAGTAATTAAAGCTAAAGATATATATAAAACTGGTAATTGTTTACCCTCTTTTTCTTGAATTTTTCTTGCATAAACCCTTATAAAGATAATTGCTACAATCGCAGCTATCAAACATGACATGAATACATTTAAATTTTCCCAAATCATAGAGGGAATGTAATAACCTTTAATAGTCATATAAGTTACACCGAACCAAGGCTGAGCATTTTCAGGTAAAGGTAATGCTCTTAATGCAGCGTAATACCAAAAGAATATTTGTAATAATAAGGGTATATTTCTAAAGAACTCTACATACCAAGCTGCTGAATTCTTAATTAAAAAATTTTGCGATAGTCTGGCAACACCAATTACAACACCTAAAATAGTACAAAATATTATACCTAAAAAAGATACTAAAAGTGTATTTAGTAAAGCTACTACATAAGCCCAAAGGTAAGAGTCTTGACCATCATAATCAAGCAAAGTGAATTGCATATCGAATGAAGCCTCTTGTGATAAAAAACCAAAGCCAAAATCAATACCTCTATTATCCATATTGACTTGTGCATTAATTGTAAAAAAACCAAAAACAAAAACTACGAATAGGATGGTTAAAAGTTGGGGAAGAATTCTTTTAATTTTATTATTCATTTGAGCGTATAATAAAAAAAAGGGCTAGATAAATCTAGCCCTTTTTAAGTATTTTAAGATGAATTATCTTGCTGGTGGAACGTATAAAATTCCGCCTTTTGTCCATAATTGATTTGGACCTCTATCTGGTAAAATACCTGTGTCAGCTATATTTCTCTTGTAGCTTTCACCGTAGTTACCAACTTGCTTGATAATTCTTAAGTTCCACTCGTTATCTAAACCAAAAGCAGCACCCATTTCACCTTCTGCACCAACAAGTCTTTTGATTTGTGGGTTATCAGAAGTTTTCATTGAATCTGCGTTAGCTGAAGTAATACCGTATTCTTCTGCTTCGATCATAGTATTTAATGACCATCTTACGATATCTTCCCAAACAGCATCACCTTGTCTTACAACTGGTCCTAAAGGCTCTTTAGAAATAGTTTCTGGAAGAACAATGTGTTCATCTGGATTCTTCATTTTAGTTCTTTGAGCAGCTAATCCTGATTTATCAGTTGTGTAAGTATCACATCTACCTGCATCGTAAGCAGCTACGACTTCGTCTGCTTTTTCGAATGCTACTGGCTCATAAGAAATTCCTCTTGAATTAAAGAAGTCTCTCATATTTAGCTCAGTTGTTGTACCAATGTTTGTACAAGCTGAGATACCATTTTTAAACTGATCTACTGACGTAATTCCAGAGCTTTTTCTTACCATGAAACCTTGACCATCGTAAAAGTTTACACCTACGAAAGTAAGACCAATGTCAGCGTCTCTAGAAAGTGTCCAAGTAGTATTTCTTGCTAATACATCAATTTCACCTGAAGTAAGTGCAGTAAATCTTTCTTTTGCACTTAGTGGAGTGAACTTAACTTTGTTAGCATCACCTAGTACAGCAGCTGCTACTGCTCTACATACATCAACGTCGATACCTGTCCAATTTCCAGATGCATCAGCATTTGAAAATCCAGGAAGACCTTGAGAAACACCACATCTAACAAAACCCTTCTTTTGAGTGTTTTTTAGAGTTTTTGACTTTTTAGCCATTGCTTCTGTTGTAAATGCAAACAGAACAGCAATCATAGCAAATAAAGAAGTCAATTGTTTTAAATGTTTAAACATATATTTCCTCTTAGTTATTTATTTGTTAACAAATTAATTCAAAATTATTTTTGAATTAATTAATTTAAGCACTTTAACAAAAATTGATCAACTATCTTTGGTGTGCAAATTGACTTAATTAATTGACTTAATGGAATCTATTATCAACCACAGGTAGAATGATGGCGCGCCCTGAAGGATTCGAACCTCCGACCCACGGTTTAGAAAACCGTTGCTCTATCCAGCTGAGCTAAGGGCGCAGAATTCTTACTATATATTACTAAATTAACTTTTAAAAAAGAATTTTTTTAAGATAATTAAAATAGATAGTAATTCAACTCTACCGATCATCATAAAAAGGATTAGAGAAAACTTTGAAAAGACACCAAGATCATAGAAGTTAAAATTTTCTAAGTTGGTTAATGGAGAATTAACAGTATTCATAAGAGTTAGAATAGACAATTTAAAAGATATTTCACTGCTTATTCCTGAAACTGTTAGGAATAAAGATAAGATACTTAAGGATATTACAAATATTACAACTGATAAAAAATACTTATAATAATCTTCTGTGTCTAAATTAATATTAAAAAAGGGAAGTTTATTAGAATAAACATTTTTGGGTTTAGCATGAGATATGAGTTCATTTATTGAAAACTTAAATAGCAAAAAAAGTTTTGAAAATCTTAGACCAGAGCTAGTGGAAAAAAAAGAGCCACCTATTATTATTAAAATTAAAAAAATAAAAGAAAGATTTTGAGGCACATCAAAAGAAAATCCGATATTTGATATAGAACTACAAATTGATAAAAAGAGTATTGAAAAATTATTGTTAGAGTTAAAAAAAATAAAGAAAAGTATAACTAAAAATAAAAGGTAAAATAGAAGATAAAGATCTTCAAATAAAAAATTGATATTCTTTTTCTTAAAAAAAACTAAATTGTATAATAAAAAAAGACTAAAAAAAGATAAAAGCATTGAAATTGAAAGAAATATTTGTTGAAATTTTCCATTAA
>ENA-OSEY01002763-OSEY01002763.1-marine-metagenome-genome-assembly--contig:-NODE-2763-length-11102-cov-2.395465_pt1 | contig 11102 bp, 15 predicted proteins | sample MGYA00248465_ERZ534230 | MGnify/ENA primary metagenome ERZ534230 (study PRJEB26409, sample SAMN06344110) | marine metagenome | isolation source: Sea water from surface | place: Atlantic Ocean:Southern... | reverse complement strand
TAACCCAATTAACTTTAAAATTCAACTTTTTTCATCTATGGGCTTTTAATTAGGTAATAATGGTGACCAGGCAGGATCCGAACCATCACTGGGTGTAACTATTCTAGTTTCTCTAAATCCTGTAACATCAATTTTAAATAGATTTACAGTAGTACTTTTTCCATCGTCAATTGGAGCATCTTGTTTAAAATACATAAGCACTCTTCCATTAGGTGCCCAAGTTGGTCCTTCAACTAAATATCCTTGTGCCAATAATCTTTCTCCTGATCCGTCTGGTGACATTACACCTATATAAAATTTATTTTTAAGTATTTTAGTGAATGCAATAAGTTCTCCTTTTGGTGCCCAAACTGGTGTTGCATATCTTCCTTTACCAAATGAAATTCTTTTAACATTTCTGCCATTAGAGTCCATTATATATAGTTGTTGTGTACCTCCACGATCAGAATTAAATATAATTTTTTTACCATCGGGTGAAAAACTTGGAGACGTATCAATGGATGGACTATTAGTAAGTCTTTTTACTTCTTGATTATTTAAATCCATAGTGTAAATGTCTGTAACACCCTTTTCAGCTAGACTCATTATAATTTTTTCACCTGACGGTGAAAATCGGGGAGCGAAAGTCATACCTGGAAATGATCCCAATAATTCTTGCTGACCTGTCTCTAGATTGAAAATATAAACTCTCGGTTCATTTTTAAAATATGCAAGATATGTGATTTCTTGTGAGGTAGGAGAAAATCTTGGAGTAAGTACTAAAAAACTCCCATCAGTAAGAAACTGATGATTTTCTCCATCTTGATCCATTATAGCAAGTCTTTTGATACGATTGTTTTGAGGCCCTGACTCAGCTACATAAACAATTCTAGTATCAAAGTAACCACTATCTCCTGACAATCTTTCAAAGATTTCATCAGAAATGATATGAGCTACCCTACGCCATGCTTTAGAATTTACTGATAATCTTAAACCTATTAAGTCTGTTTCAGCAATTACGTCCCATAATCTGAATTCAACCTCAATTTGCTGGTCATTAATATTTTTAACCGAACCAGTAATTAACGCTTTTATGCCTAAAGGCGCCCAATCCAAAAAGTTAGGTCTCACCGAAGGATTAGTTGGAGGTGCTATAAAAGCAGCACTTTCAATAGCTTTAAATTGTCCAGAACCAACTAAATTATTTGAAACTACTGTTGAAATTTGCATTCCAATTTTACTAGATCCACCTTCTTCTCCAGTGAAATTAGCTATAGCTATTGGTAGCGGTTCCACTTGACCAGAATTAATTTTAATCCTCAAATCTTCTGAAAAAGCTTGTGAAGATAAAAGTGAAATGATTAGAATGATTATCTGATAAACAGGCAACTTTAAAATTTTGTTCAAAACTAACCTCAATTTATTAATAGTTAATTAAGTAGTTATCTTATAAGGCAGGATTAAGGCAATCATAAAAAAAATTCAATCAATAATCGTTAATAAAGGATGTATTAAAGTCCATTAATATATTTTGAAATTTTTTTTCCTTTCCTTTAGGTAAAGGCAAAGGTGAACTGTCTAATACTGCTCTTCTTGCAGCATCAGCTGTTGCTCTAAAAAATTTATCTTTTTGATAAAGAGTTTTATCAAAAATTGATACACTCCTAACTGTTCCATCAGTGTTAGTACTTATCTTTAGTGTAATTATTGCTTTTACTTCACTCGCTCCATAAGACATTTTCCAAAATTTTTGAACATGATTTTGGATTCTGTTTAATTCTGTTTGACTTAACTTTATTTCCGTTTGTTGGACTTGTCTGTTAGAATTACCAACTATAGTCTTAATCTTTTTTAAAACTTCTTGGTTACTATTTTTCTTATCCTTTTTAACCTTTTCTTGTTGAATTTGAGGTTTTGTTAATGTTTTAAGTATACCTTTAGCTAAATACTCTTTTTGTTTGTTTTTTATTTTTTCTGGTTTTTTTACAATCTTTGGAGGATTAGGCTTATTCTTCTTTTTAATCTCAATTTTTGGCTTTTTTTTAATTAATGTAGCAATCTTTTTAATTTCTTTATCTTTTTTTAAAGCTAATTCCTTTTTTTCAACTTCTTTTTTTGTTGGAATTGGCGGTGGTGGCGGGGGATTTTTCTTAATTTTTTCTTTTTTCTCAATTTTTTTATTTATTTTTTTTAATTTTTTTTCTTTTGTATCCCCTAACTTTAGAGAAGTTTTGGAACTGATGGGAGTGTCTTCTACTATATCAATTGGCAACTCAATAGGTTCTTTAGTTTTTAGGGCTGGCAGGCCAAAATAAGCTAAAGTAATCAGAAAAGAATGTAATCCAAAAGAAATAAAAGTCGACCTAATCATGATCTTAACCTTCTTGCAACTTAGCTACTAAGGCAACCTTCTTAAAACCAGAACTTTTTATTTTTGCAATTGTATCTAAAACCAAACCATATGGAACATCTTTATCACCCCTAACATATATCCTTAGATTTTTGTTTCCAGAAGAAATGGCTTTAAGCCTAGGTAATAATTGAAGAGTATCAATCTCTCTTTCTTGTATATATAATTCCCCATTTTTCCTAATACTGATAATAATCGGATCACCTTTGGAGTTTAATTGTGAAGCTTTGGTTTTTGGAAGATCTACAGAAACTCCTACAGTTAATAATGGTGCAGTAATCATAAAAACTATTAACAAAACTAACATAACATCAACAAACGGAGTTACATTAATCTGACTAATAACTCTGTTTTTTTTATGCATTCTATTATTTATGCGATTTAACATTTAGTTTTCTTCGACTTGACGTAATAAAACATTTGAAAATTCAATAGAAAAGTACTCTAAATTATTAGATAATTTTTCTAAATCATTTGAAAATTTATTATATGCTGCAACAGCTGGTATAGCTGCCAGCAAACCAAGTGCTGTAGCAAATAGAGCCTCAGCTATTCCAGGTGCAACAACTGCAAGACTTGTATTATTACTAATTGCTATTGATTGAAATGCATTAACGATACCCCAAACAGTACCTAACAAGCCAATAAAAGGCGCCACAGAGCCAATTGAACCAAGAAAACTCATACCTTTTTCTAATCTTTCAATTTCTCTACTAATTGAAATATGCATAGAATTATTTATTCTTTGGAAATAATCTTTTAATTTTGCACCAGATAAAGTTTGTCTTTGATTAATTTTATTAAATTCTCTCATTCCACTTATAAAAACTCTTACCTGAGAATTATTAATGTTTTCAGAATATTCTTGGTATAATTCATCTAAATTTACGCCTGACCAAAATATATCTTCAAATTCCATCGACAATTTTCTTTCATTTCTTAAGAGTGTATATTTATTAATTATAATTGCCCAACACCATATGGATGCAAAAATAAGAAGGAACATAACACCTTTTACGAAGGGATCTGCCTGGAAAAAAAGTCCTAATATAGTTAAATCAGGGCCACTTGATATTACTTCTGTTTTAACATCTGAATTCATTTTAAAACCTCATAAATTCTAATTATTTATTTTGAAAAAATTTACAATTCAAAATTTGATTAATTCTTTTTACTTTAAAATCTAAATTGATTGCTACTATTTGAATTGTGCCCGATACTAGTAATTCATTCCCCTTCCCCATACCAGAAAAGCGCCATGCTTCTTGATTGATTGTTATACTTGTATTTTTGGCATATTTAAGGCAACTTTTTATTAATATTGTATCATTAAATAATGCTGGTTTGTGCCATATTAAGTCAGCTTTTCTTACAACTAAATTTATATTGTGATTTTTTCTCAAATCTACTTGATCTATGTTTAACAAATTCAACAAAGAAGTACGTGCTCTTTCAAAATATTTTAAATAATTGGTATGATATACAATTTGACCAGCATCTGTGTCTTCATAATATACTCTAAGATAGTAGTAATGTTCGTTACCTTGTATTATTCCGTCAAGATTTTGAAGATTATTATTTATTGATTTCATAAATTTAATTTTTAGATGTGTCTATCAGATCAATCTGTTCCACTGCATTTTTTGGAGGGCTTAAACCTAAATGTCTCCATCCTGAGGCTGAAACAAACCGTCCTCTAGAGGACCGCTGAATTAATCCACGCTGTAATAAATATGGCTCAATTACTTCTTCAATCATATCTTTTTGCTCAGATAGAGTTGCTGACAAAGTATCTAAGCCTACAGGTCCACCGTGATATTTTTCTATAATTATTTTTAAATATTTTCTATCTATTGCATCTAAACCTGATGAATCAACATCTAGCTGAGATAAAGCATTTTCTGCAAATTTATGATCTATAATATTTGTGTTTGAAACGGAAAGAATATCTCTTACACGCCTCAACAATCTTCCAGCAACTCTAGGAGTGCCTCTAGATCTTCTAGCAATCTCATAAGCACCACTTTCGTGCAAACCGACCTCTAACTTTTCAGCCTGTTTTAGAAGAATTTTAACTAAATCATTTGGATTATAAAATTCCATTCTAATTTGGATACCAAACCTATCTCTTAAAGGAGTTGTTAAAAGACCAGAACGAGTAGTTGCACCAACTAATGTAAAAGGAGGTAGATCAATTTTAATTGTTCTTGCGGAAGGCCCCTCACCTATAATCAAATCTAATTGTAAATCTTCCATTGCTGGGTATAAAATTTCTTCAATATTTGGAGAAAGTCTGTGTATTTCGTCTATAAATAAAACATCCTTAGGTTTTAAATTTGTTAACAAAGCTGCTAAATCACCTGCTTTGTTGATAATTGGACCAGAGGTGGCTCTAAAACCTACACCAAGTTCAATAGAAATTATCTGCGCAAGTGTAGTTTTACCTAGTCCCGGTGGACCAAATAAAAGCACATGATCCATTGCTTCTTTCCGAGTTTCAGCTGCTGTAATGAATGTTAATAAATTTTTTTGAACTTGTGGTTGACCTATAAATTCAGAAATACGTCTTGGTCTGAGGCTAATATCATTAGTTTCTATATTATCAATAACACCCGAATTTACTAACCTTTCATCTATTTCATCATCATCAATCATTTAGTCACCTGAGTTAAAGCTTTTAAGGCTAGAGGTATAATATTACCAACTGTAAAGTCTTTACTTTCATGTTTCAAAGTAAATTCTTTTTTAATTTTCATTACTATTGAAAAGACTTCACTTCTATTATAGCCAAGATTAACAAGAGCGGAAATGGCATCTTCTACAACTTGAGTGTCAATATTATTAGTTTCATTTACTAAATTTAAATTTTCTAAGGAAGTTTCAACGATATCTATATTTTTATCTATATTAATAAGATTAAGATTAGATACTTTTTCCAACAATTCTGTGGCTATCCTTCCGGCAACCTTTGAACCAACTCCTTCTGCTCTTGAAATCATAGCTTTATCACCTGATGAAATCGCTAAAATTAATTCGTCTACAGTAAGTGCCGAAAGAATAGAAAGTGCAGCTTTAGGCCCAACGCCTTGAACAGATTGTAATAACTTAAAAATAGTCTGGTCAATTTGGTTAAAAAAACCATACATTACAATTTTATCATCTTTAACTTGTAAATCTGTGAACATATCCAACTTTGAGCCAATATTACCTAAAGAAGATATGACTTTAGAAGAGACATTAAGAAGATATCCTACACTATTTACTTCTAAAACAATTTCTGATTTTGATATCGACTTTAATGTACCTGAAAGAGAAGCTATCATGTCTTTCCTTAATTACTAAAATTTTAATTATTATTTATTTTCCTCTTTAAGTAATGCTTTTGCAATTGCTAAATTTAGCCCATCACTCCCGTTTGAAAAAGAAAGTTTATTATCATATCCAATGTGTTGACCAGAAATCGCAATTGCCAAAGCATCTGAACTGTCTTCATTTTTGGGAACAATATTTAATAATTTTTCAACCATTGATTTAATTTGTTCTTTAGATGCACTCCCATAACCAGTTACTGTCTTCTTGACAAACTTTGGAGATAACTCATTTACAATCAATCCAGCCTCGGCTAGTGCAATCATTGATGCTCCTCTTGCCATTCCAAGCTTTAAACTACTGATTGATCCAGATCCAACAAATATTTTTTCAATTACAGACATATTAGGATTATATTTAATTATTATTTTTTGTAATTGGTTTTTTATTTCAAGTAATCTTTTACCATCATCAAGTTTAGTTGAAGGTGATATGGATCCATCTTTAATATGAAAGATTTTATTATTTTTAAACTCAACCACACCCCAACCTGTATGCCTTAAACCAGGATCTACACCTATGACTCTCAAATTAAAACCTTTTATATGTTAATTTTATTAATTATTTCGTCTTCAATATCAAAATTACTATAAACTCCTTGAACATCTTCACAATTATCAAGAGTTTCTAAAAGCTTTAAAATTGATATGGCTTTCTTTTCGTCATCTATTTTAATAAAGTTTTCAGGTTGCCATATGATTTGTGCTTGCTCAGGCATGCCTAATAATTTTTCCAGCTTTTCACGAACATTATTAAACTCATTTACAGATGTAAATATTTCATGATTATTTTCATCAGAATTGACGTCATCTGCTCCTACATCAATTGCAATCTCAAAAATATCTTCATCACTTTTTATATTTTTATTATAGATAATTTGACCAATATTGTTAAACATAAAAGAAACTGAACCAGTTTCACCCAAAGTTCCACCATATTTAGTAAAAGAGGACCTGACTTCAGCTGCTGTTCTATTTCGATTATCTGTTACTGCATCAACAATTAGAGCAATTCCACCACTTGCATAACCTTCATATCTAATTTCTTCAAGATTCGATGACTGACCAGTTTCCGCTTTTTTAATAACTCTTTCAATATTATCTTTAGGCATATTCACCGATCTACAAGCAGCAAGAGCAGACCTTAACCTCGGATTACTTGAAGGATCTGTGCCTCCTCGAACAGCTACTTGTAATTCTTTTGTAAGTCTTGCAAACTTTTTTGCTCGCTTTGCATCTTGAGCTCCTTTACGATGCATAATATTTTTAAATTTCGAGTGACCTGCCATTTAAATAACTCCAATAAAATTAAAAATTAGATTTTTAAAAATACTTGTTCTAACTTACCACCTAATCTAAGAGGATTTATTGATTTACTCAAACCATTAGCACTTGTTTCAATTACAACAGCACATAAAGTTGGCTCCCCAGATGATACTTCAAGTCTAGTTTTTTTATTGTTTGGATGTAAAAACCTGTTGAGAGCATCATCTTTATTCATGCCAATAATAGAATTATAATCTCCACTCATACCAACATCTGTAATATACGCTGTCCCTTTATCTAAAATTTGGTGATCTGCAGTAGGTACGTGTGTATGAGTTCCAACCACTGCAGATACCTCTCCATCAAGAGCATTAGCTATTGCCATTTTTTCAGATGAAGCTTCACCATGTACATCAACTAATGAAAAATTAACATTTTCATTTAATTTTAGATATTTAACTATATCAGGAATTTTTTCAAAGACGGGATCAGTTCTAGCCATAAATAAATTAGTCATAATATTTGCAACACCAATAGTACCAGCACTTACTTTGATGATAGTCATTCCTAATCCAGGTGTTCCTTTGATCATATTTAAAGGGCGAAGCAACCGATCGCTTTTTGAGATATAAGATATTATTTCTCTTTTATCCCATATATGATTTCCAGTTGTAAGAACATCAGCTCCAGCTGAAAAAAAATCATCACAAATAGAAGGTGTAACACCAAATCCTCCAGCTGCATTTTCTACATTAACAATAACAGCGTCAAGTTGTAGTTGATCCTTCAATTCAACAATTTTCTTTTGAGCAAAATTTCTTGCTTTTCTTCCTACAATGTCTCCAACAAATAAAACTCTCATAAAACCTTCTTTAATATTTTTATTGATTAAAATTAGATAACACTTCTTTTTCTGTGATAATGTAATCCAATTTCATATCGTGCTTTTCTTTAGGTATTTTTTTTTCTTCTTGGATGCTATATGCAAGACCAATTGTAATAAAAAACTTTCTTTCTTTTTTAAAGTGTTTTTTTAAAATATTGATTGATTTGTCGTAATATCCACCACCATAACCTAGTCTATACAATTCCTTATCAAATGAAAGCATTGGAACTACTAATATTTGTGGCAAAATAGATGTCTGAGTTTTGGGAGGTTCCATAGTACCAAATGGACCATTTATTAATTTATCAAAAAGTATCCATTTCCTAAAATTCATAAAATTATTTTTTGTATCTATTACAGGTAGAGAGAGTGTTACATCTTTTTTTTGTAAATAATTAATGAAATCAAATGGTGAAATCTCATTGTTTATTGGGAAGTATAAACTGGCAGTTTCAATAATTTTATTTGAAAGAAAAATCTTGTTTAAGCAAATGTAGATATTATTTCTTAAATCAGCCTTTGCCTTTAATCCTAAATTGAATTTTGTTCTTTTTTTTTTGCAACAATTCTAAGTGTATTTTTCATTTAAAACTCTATTTTATTATGAAAGCCAAAAAGTCGTCGGATAAGTTATCCTATGTTGCCTGTTAAACAGGTGGGCACCATTTAATTTAACCAAAGCTAAAACAGTGACGGTTCCCTTAGAATACTTATGGCCCCAAGGATTAAAGTTCCTAACGGAAAATTCAGCTTTCACAATTGAAATTTATTTGTTTTCAAGTAATTTTGCAACTTTATTCATTCTTTCAGTAGCTTTTTCTAGCCAATTAATGAGTTCATTTAGATTATTATTGTCAGAGGTATTTTCTTGTTCAATCAATTTGTCAGCTAGAATTAAAGATGTCATAGCTAATAGTCTTGTTTCCCCAATTGTTTCTGAAACATTTGACAAACTTGCAATGACTTTATTTACCTCTTTTGATGACTCAATAAGTCTGTCCTCTTCACCAGTCATGCAAGAAACTGGATAAACAATTCCATTTATTTCAATCTTAACAGTTACAGTTTCTGACATCTCATACCTAACTAGACATTTTTATTTTACTAACCAGTGGGATTTTCAAGATCAACTTTCAAATCATCTAAACATCTTTCAGCCTCAAGAAATTTTTCATTAGCCTCTTTTAAATCTCTTTTAATAGAATTAAGTTTTTCTTTATTAGTAATACTTTCAGCAATATGGCTTTCAAGTATTTTCATACTTTTATCAAAAGATTCCTTTAAATCTCTAATTTTCTCAAGTTCTATAATATTAGTTTCATCAATTTTCATAAATAATCACTCGATATATAATAGCATTCATATAATGAATATCATAACAGATCCAATTTATAATAGACAAATTTTATTGTAATTCATAAAATTAAAATTTATAGATACTTATTATAATTCAAATATAGAGCTATTTATCTATTTAAATTCGAGGAAATATTCAATATGAAATTTACAAGAAATATTAAGAGAATATTAAGTTATTATGAGAGTGACAATCCAGGTGTAAAAGCAAATTTAGCTAGAGTTTTAATGTCTGGAAAGTTAGGAGGAACTGGAAAGTTAGTTATACTTCCAGTTGATCAGGGATTTGAACATGGCCCTGCTAGATCATTTGCCAAAAATTCACCAGCATACGATCCTCATTATCACTTTAAACTAGCAATTGATGCAGGACTTTCTGCTTTCGCTGCACCATTAGGTATGCTGGAGGCTGGAGCTGACACATTTGCAGGTCAAATTCCTTTAATAATGAAAGTAAATAGTTCAAATTCTTTATCAAATGAAAAAACTGCTCCATCTCAAGCCTTAACTGGTTCAGTGAGTGAAGCTATTAGACTAGGGTGTTCTGCAGTTGGCTTTACTATTTATCCTGGATCAGAGATGGCCTTGGATATGATATCTGATATACAAGAAATAGCTGTCGAAGCAAAAGATGCAGGTCTAGCTGTCGTAGTATGGAGTTATCCTAGAGGTGGAAATATTAGTAAAGAAGGAGAAACTGCTATTGATATAGTTTCTTATGCCGCACATATGGCAGCGCTGGTTGGGGCACATATAATTAAGGTTAAACCTCCAACTTCTTATATTGAACAAGATGAAGCTAAAAAGGTATATCTATCAGAAAACATCCCAATTTCTTCACTAAATGAAAGAATAAAACACGTCGTTCAGTCATGTTTTAATGGAAAAAGACTTGTAGTTTTTTCAGGTGGTTCATCTAAAGATAAAGAAAGCCTTTTGGAAGAAATTAAAGAATTATATTTAGGTGGTGCGAGTGGATCAATTATCGGAAGAAATTCTTTTCAAAGACCATATACCGAAGCGATAGCTCTTTTAAACCAAATTATAGATATTTATAAAGGAAAATGATTTGAAAGTTAATGGAAATACAATTAAACCTGGAAATGTTATTGAGCATAAGAATGGATTATGGGTAGCAACTAAAACAAGTCATGTTAAACCTGGTAAAGGTGGAGCTTTTGCTCAAATAGAATTAAGAAATTTAAAAGATGGAACTAAATTAAACGAGCGTTTTAGATCATCTGAAAGCATCGAAAAAGTTATACTTGAAGAAACTCCACACATTTTTTTATATAAGGAAAATGAAAATCTTATATTCATGAACAATGATACTTTTGAACAGCTAAGTATAAATGTTGATATGATTGGAGACCAGTCTGCTTTTTTACAAGATGGCATGAACGTTATTATAAATATATATAATGATGAGCCTGTTTCAGTTATTATGCCAGATAGTTGTATAGAAGAAATTATTGAAGCTGACGCTGTTCTAAAAGGTCAAACTGTGTCTTCATCATTCAAGCCAGCTATTTTAAAAAATGGTTTGAAAGTAATGGTTCCTGGACATATTGAAGTTGGCACAAAAATAGTTGTAAGACCTTCTGATTGTTCATACATAGAAAAAGCAAAAATTTAATTAATGTAATTTCTAATTTTTTTTATTTGGAGTGATAATGGGTAACAGATCACCACTTTTAAATGTTATTTTTCAATCCTTAAATAATGTAACAAGAAATATGTTAAGAGATTTTGGAGAAATAGAGAATTTACAAGTTTCTCCTAATTCGTTGGAAGAGTTTGTTTCCAAAACTGAGAAACAAATTTCTACATCTCTTTT
>ENA-OSEY01002762-OSEY01002762.1-marine-metagenome-genome-assembly--contig:-NODE-2762-length-11106-cov-16.056034_pt1 | contig 11106 bp, 9 predicted proteins | sample MGYA00248465_ERZ534230 | MGnify/ENA primary metagenome ERZ534230 (study PRJEB26409, sample SAMN06344110) | marine metagenome | isolation source: Sea water from surface | place: Atlantic Ocean:Southern... | reverse complement strand
ACTTGGTCTCTTGCTCCCATAACTTCTCCCAAACCAGTTGAAAGAATTTGAGTTTCTCCTGATAACAATCCTGCTAAAGCTTTTCCTCCAGCATCATAAGGAATATAAACTACTTTATTTGGATCAGCTCCTGCTTCTTGAAATGCAAGTGCTCCAATTAAATGGTCCATACTTCCTCTTACTGATCCACCAGCCATTTTCACAGATTTTGGATTAGCTTTGTAAGCTGCTACAACATCTTTGAAATTTTTATAAGGTGAGTTCTTTGCTACAGCGATTGCACCGTAATCACCGATAACTCCAGCTATTGGTACAACATCTTTGTACGAAAGAACGCCACTACCTTTCACATAACCTTTGTGTCTTGTGATAGATCTTAAAACTAATGGTGTTGATTGAACTAATACAGTTCCCGCAGGTTTTGTATTAATTAAAAATGATAGAGCTTTACCTCCACCACCACCTGACATGTTTTCAAAAGATGCACTTTTGAGCATACCAGATTTCGTTAATGCTTCACCTGTTCCTCTAGCAGTTCCATCCCAACCACCGCCAGCTCCACCACCAATTAAGAAGTGAAGTTTATCAATTGCAAATGATTGTGTTGAAAAAGATAGGAATAGAACAGACGCAAATAATAAACTAATAAGTTTTCTTATATTTATCATTTTTCCCCCTTTTTATTTAATACCTTATTAAATTTTGAAATAATTAAAGAGTCAATTAGAAAATTACTTTATTGCTTCTGGTTCTCAATGATTTTGCCTTAACTTCAACATTAAGTTTATGAAGTTCGCCCGATTTGAGTTTTCTAAGATCTTGAACAACCTTAATAAATCTATTTGACTCTTTAGATGAAATAATTCCATTTGTAAGTGTTTGAAACTTTTCGATGTAATTTTCTCTTTCAAAAGGCCTATTACCAGCAGGATGCGCATCTGCTACTGATATTTCATCCTCTACCTTTGAGCCATCTTTCATTCTTATAACAACTCTACCCCCGAAACATTTTTTATTTGGGTCGGGATCGTGATATTTCTTTGTCCATTTTTTATCTTCAAAAGTTTTTATTTTTCTCCATAATTGAACTGTGCTTTTTTTATTAGCCCTTTTGGGTGTATAAGAATTTACATGGTGCCACTTGCCATCTTCTAACGCTACAGCAAAAATATACATTATAGAGTGATCTAAAGTTTCTCTGCTAGCATTTGGGTCCATTTTTTGTGGATCCTTAGCTCCAGTCCCGATCACATAGTGAGTATGATGACTTGTATGAATATCTACAGATTTAATTTTTGAGATATTGTCTATACTTTCATTCATCCTTCTTGCTAAATCGATAAGTGCTTGTGATTGATATTCTGCTGAGTGTTCTTTTGTATAAGTTTCTAAAATAGCTTTTTTTTCCTCATTTATATTTGGAAGTGGGACTGAATATCTGGCCTTAGGTCCTGAAAGAACATAAGCGATTACACTGTCTTCACCTTCGTAAATTGGGCTAGGCGCTCCCTCTCCTCTCATGCATCTGTCGACTGCTTCTATTGCTAATTTTCCAGCATGAGCAGGTGCAAAAGCTTTCCAGCTGGAAATTTCTCCTTTTCTTGATTGTCTAGTTGATACTGTTGTGTGAAGCGCTTGTTGTACGGATTGGTAAATTGTTTCAGTATTTAATTTTAATAAAGACCCCAAACCTGCAGCTACACTTGGACCTAAATGTGCGATGTGATCTATTTTATGTTCATGTAAGCATATTCCTTTAACAAGATTAACTTGAACTTCATAACCTGTTAAAATTCCTCTAATCAAATCTTTACCTGATAATTTTTTTTGTTGGGCTACTGCTAGTATTGGCGGAATATTATCACCTGGATGACTGTAATCAGCTGCTAAGAATGTATCGTGAAAATCTAATTCTCTCACTGCAGTACCATTTGCCCAGGCTGCCCATTCACAATCAAATTTTTTCTTTGGACTTACACCAAATAATGTGGCTCCATTTTTTCTTGGATGAGCTAAAGCCATTTCTCTTGCAGATATAACTGGTTTTCTATTGAAGGAGGCAATAGCAACTGATGCGTTATCAATTATTCTATTGATGACCATATCAATAGCATCCTCATTCAATTTGGCTTTATCTGATGCAATCTCAGCAATTTTCCATGCTAACTGTTGTTTTTTTTTTAGTTTTGATGCTGAAGGGTATACTCTTACTTTTATATTTCTCATTTTAAATCCAATAATTCTTTTAAGTTTTTTACCTCATATTTTGGTGTGTAATCAAGTTTGTCAAATACATTATTGCTTCGATTAACCCAAATTGCATTATAACCATAATTTCCACCGCCAGAAACATCCCAAGTATTTGCGCTCAAAAAAGTAATTTCTTCTTTTTTCACCTTATATTTATTAATCGGGATATCGTAAACTTTTGGATCAGGCTTGTATATCTTTACTTCTTCGATTGAGAAAACATCATCAAATAAATTTTCTAAATTACTATTTTTAACTAAATTGCTTAAAAGACTTGGTGTACCATTTGATAAAATAGCTAGTTTTATTGATTTTTTTTTTAATTCTTCAAGAACACTTTTTACTTCTGGAAAAGTAGAGAGTTCTTTATAAAGATTTAATAACTCATTCCTCATTGATTTATCTATTTTAAAAGTGAGCATCGACTTATCTAAAGAGTCTTCTGTAATCTGCCAGAAATCTTTATGTCTTTTCATTAAACTTCTTAACCAAGTATACTCAAGCTGGGTTGTTCTCCAATAATTGGCAAAAGTTTCCCATTTGTCTCCAATTTTATCTTTACACTTTTCAGCTGCTGAGTTCACATCGAATAATGTACCGTAAGCATCAAATACAATAGCCTTTGTATTATTCATTTTTTAATTAAGCATATTTCTTAAAACGTATTGGAGAATTCCACCGTTTTTATAATACTCAATTTCATTTTCTGTATCTATTCTTGATAGGAGTTTAATAGTTTTACTTGAACCATCTGCATATTTAATTTCACAATTTACTTCTGCTCCAGGATTTATTCCTTTTTCAATATCAATAATAGTAAATAACTCAGTGCCTTTAATGTTGAGTTTTTTTCTATCGAAACCCTCTTTAAATTGAAGTGGTAAAATTCCCATTCCTACTAGATTTGATCTATGTATCCTCTCGAAACTCTCAGCGATTACAGCTTTTATTCCTAATAATTTTGTTCCTTTTGCAGCCCAATCCCTTGAAGAGCCTGTTCCGTATTCTTTACCAGCCACTACAACTAAATTTGTCCCTCTTTTTTTATATTCCATTGCAGCTTCATATACGCTCATTTGTTTTCCATCTGGTTGTAATATTGTAAAACCACCTTCGGTACCTGGAGCCATTTCATTTCTAATCCTAATATTTCCAAATGTTCCTCTCAACATAACTTCGTGATTGCCCCTTCTAGCCCCGTAAGAATTAAAATCTTTTTGCTGAACCTGATGTTTCATAAAGTAATCACCAGTTGGGCTATCTTTTTTAATAGATCCAGCTGGGGAAATATGATCGGTTGTTACGGTATCACCCAATATTAAAAGTGGTCTTGCATCATTAATTTTCTTAAATCCTTCTGGCTTGTCTGGTAAATTATCAAAAAAAGGTGGTCTTTTTACATAAGTGGAGCTTTCCTCCCAATTATAAATGCTACTTTGGTCTGTTTTAATAGAACTCCATTCTTTTGGTCCTTCAGAAACATTCGAGTATCTCTTAACAAACATATCGGCATTAATAGATTTTAACATTAACTCTTCGATCTCTTTATTTGAAGGCCAAATATCTTTTAAAAATACATCTTTTCCATTTTGATCTTTACCTAATGAATTTTTATAAAGATCATGATGCATATTACCTGCTAAAGCATAAGCAACTACTAGAGGTGGTGATGCTAAGTAATTTGCTTTTACATCTGGATTAATTCTACCTTCAAAGTTTCTGTTACCTGACAATACTGAAACTGCATAAAGATTTTCTTTATGTATTGTCTCAGAAATTTCTTTATCTAAGGGCCCAGAGTTTCCAATACAAGTAGTACAACCGTAGCCAACTAAGTTGAAACCTAATTGATCTAAATACTTATTTAATCCAGCTTTTTCTAAATAGTCTGTTACGACTTGAGATCCTGGTGCCAATGATGTTTTTACCCATGGTTTTACCTTTAAACCTTTTTCAACAGCCTTTTTTGCTACTAGTCCAGCACCAATCATAACACTTGGGTTTGATGTATTTGTACAAGAAGTAATCGCGCCAATAACAATATCGCCATCTTTAATTTTAAATTCTTTATTATTAACTTTAGCTTCTAAAGGAACCTTTCTTTTTGTATTTTCTTTAAACGCTTTATCGAAATCTTTTGCAGCATTTGTTAATAAAACTTTATCTTGAGGTCTCTTTGGTCCAGAAATACTTGGAACCACAGAATTTAAATCTAATGAGATTGTATCAGTAAATTCTATTTGATCATTTTGGTTTGACCATAGTCCTTGTTCTTTAGAATATTTTTCAACAAGAGAAATTGTATTTTGGTCTCTTCCAGAGAATTTTAAATACTTGATAGTTTCATCATCAATAGGAAAAAATCCACAAGTAGCTCCGTACTCAGGCGCCATATTTGCAATTGTTGCTCTATCAGCTAATGATAAGTTTTTAAGCCCATCACCAAAAAATTCTACAAATTTTCCAACAACACCCTTTTTTCTTAACATTTGTACAATTGTTAAAACTAAATCACTTGCTGTTGTTCCCTCAGTTAGTTTCCCATTAATTTCAAAACCAATCACTTCAGGTATTAACATTGAAATTGGTTGACCTAACATAGCTGCCTCTGCTTCAATACCCCCAACTCCCCAGCCAAGAACTGATAAACCATTTACCATCGTAGTATGGCTGTCTGTTCCAACTAAAGTATCAGGATAAGCAAATAACTGGCCGTTGGCCTCTGAAGACCAAACAACTTTAGATAAATATTCCAAATTAACTTGATGGCAAATACCTGTTCCTGGTGGAACAACTCTGAAATTATTAAACGCACTTTGCCCCCATTTTAAGAAAGAATATCTTTCACCATTTCTATCAAATTCCCTTTGTACATTTTTTGAGAAAGAATCTTTTTTTGCATAATTATCGACCATCACTGAATGATCAATAACTAGGTCTACAGTAGAAAGTGGATTGATTTTATTTGGATCTTTGTTTTTTGATTTTACTGCGTCTCTCATTGCAGCTAGGTCTGCAACGGCTGGTATTCCAGTGTAATCTTGTAATAAAATTCTTGCTGGCCGATAGGCTATTTCTTGTTTTGAGCTTTTAGTGTTCAACCAGTCTGCAATAGCTTTAATTTGTTTTTTATTTACAGTTAGGTCATCCTCGAATCTTAATAAGTTTTCGAGAAGCACTTTGATTGATTTTGGAAGTTTTTTTATATTTTTCAAACCATTCTTTTCAGCTTTTACAAGATTAAAAAAATTATATTTCTTGCCTGAAACTGTAAGCGTATCTAATGATTGAAATGAATTTTTGCTTTTAAATTCCATGCCCTATACATAGAACAAAATTACGCAAACGATAAGCAAAAAAGACATGGTATAGTTAAAATTCGTTATAAATTTTTTACTTGTGGCAAATTTTCTCAAATATTTTCCAATTAAAGACCATGTAGTAATACTTCCAATTGCCATAAAGAAATAAACCGTGGTGACTATTATCGAGTCTCTTAAATAATTAAATTGAACATCTACAAACGTTGAGACAGTTATCATAGCTACTACAACGCCCTTAGGATTAATAAATTGAAAAAAAAATGTTTCGAAAAAACCTATTGGTTGTTTGACTATTGTCTTATTTGTATCGCTTGAAAATGCAATTTTATAAGCTAGATAGACTAGAAAAAAGCTCCCTAAAATTTTTATAATTAACTGTAATATCTCAAATTTTTGAAAGATAACTATTAATCCAGCTTCCATACAAATTAACATGGATGTCCAACCAAAAATAACGCCCAGCATTAAAGGTATGGTTTTTTTAAATCCAAAATTAAAACCAGAGTGAGACGCCATTATATTATTTGGGCCTGGAGTAAAAGATGTTGCTATTCCGAATAAAACTAGAGTTAAAAATTGAGGATACATTTTTTAAGCAATATCCAAACCATTTTCTGTTTTTTGTGAGGGATGGACCAAAACTACTTTGCCATCCTTTTCTATAGCCCCTAAAATTAAAACCTCAGATACAACACCAGCAATATTTTTCTTAGGGAAGTTACAAACACCAATTACTTGTTTTCCAACTAAATTTTCAGAATTATAGTAATGTGTTATTTGTGCTGAAGATTTTTTTATTCCAATTTTTGAACCAAAATCAACTTCTAAAACTAAAGAAGGTTTTCTTGCTTTGATATTTTTTGATACTTTCAAAACAGTCCCAACGGAAATTTGAACCTTTTGGTAATCTTCAAATGTAATTTCATTCTTCATAATTTTTATTTTATCTATATATAATGAGGTATCACCTTAATCTACAAGGTAAATAAATGAAATTTTGGCATTGAAAAGTCTGTTTTAAAAGTAAATAATATTCAAAATTAATAATACTAATAGAGGGGAAATATGAAAAAAGTATTTATTGCTGCAATTATGTATTTGTCAGTCTTGACTACAAACACTTTTGCAGAAGTTAAAATGGGTATAATTTTAGGATTCACTGGTCCAATTGAATCTTTAACACCAGCTATGGCGGCTTCAGCAGAATTAGCTTTTAAAGAGGCTTCTGACTCAGGTTCGTTACTTGGTGGAGAAAAAATTAAACCGATAAGAGCAGACTCAACTTGTGTTGATTCAGCTGCAGCTACAACAGCTGCTGAGGGATTAGTATCTCAAGGTGTTGCTGCGATTATGGGAGCGGACTGCTCTGGTGTTACTGGAGCTATAGCAAGTAATGTGGCAGTTTCTAATGGTATAGTAATGATATCGCCATCAGCAACTTCGCCTGGATTAACAACTTTAGATGATAAAGGTTTGTTTTTCCGAACAGCTCCATCTGATGCACGTGGTGGACAGATACTAGCTGACATTACAAAAGATAGAAAAATTAAAAGCGTTGCAATTACTTATACAAATAATGACTACGGTAAAGGACTTGCTGATGTTTATTCAGCAGCCGTCAAAGCTCATGGTATTAAAGTAACAACTGTTAATGCTCACGAAGATGGTAAAGCTGACTACAGTTCTGAAGTTTCAACATTAGCTTCTGCTGGTGGAGATGCTGTAGCTGTTATTGGCTATCTTGACCAAGGTGGTAAGGGAATAATCCAAGGATCACTTGACTCAGGTGCCTTTGATACATTTATTTTATCAGACGGTATGATCGGTGACTCACTTACAGATACTTTTGGTAAAAGTTTAAATAAATCTTTTGGTTCTCTACCTGGTTCTCTAGGTAAAGGAGCAGGAGTTTTTAAAAACGTTGCTAGTGCAGCTGGAATTGATTCATCTGGTCCATACACTGGAGAGTCTTATGACGCTGCAGCACTTATTGTTCTTGCGATGCAAGCTGGAGGTTCAGCTGATCGTGGTTCAATTGCTAAAAACGTAATGTCTGTTGCGAATGCACCAGGTACTAAGATTTACCCTGGAGAGCTAAAAAAAGGTTTAGATCTTTTAGCTAAAGGTAAATCAATTGATTACGAAGGAGCAACTGCTGTTAAATTTACAGATGTTGGTGAACACGTCGGTAACTTCATAGAAAAAGAGGTTAAAGGCGGTAAATTTAAAAATAAGAAACAAAGATAAAAATTAATTTTAAAGCCTCAGCGGTTTAGCTGCTGAGGCTTTTTTTATACTCTTTTTATTTTTTCTGGTAAAATACCTTTTGGCCTATACCTCATTATTAATAATAACCCGACACCCATCATTAAAAATCTGAAGTATGGAATGCTGTCGATAAGATGAACTTTTAAAGCATTTGTTTCTTCTAATCCGCTTGTGAAGAAATTAATTAAAAATAAAGCAATTGGAGCTGCTTCAATCCATAAAAACCAAACAGCAAAACCCCCTAGGATTGCTCCAAAATTATTTCCGCTTCCTCCAACAATGACCATTACCCAAATTAAAAACGTATATCTCATAGGTCTATAACTACCTGGAGTGAATAATCCATCATATGTTACCAGCATTGCTCCTGCTATTCCTACAATTGCAGAACCAAGAACAAATATTAAAAGGTGTTGTTTAACAACATTCTTTCCCATCGCGTTTGCTGCTTCTTCATTATCACGAATTGCTCTCATCATTCTTCCCCATGGAGAATAAAGAGCTTTTTGAGTTACAATTAAAAGTACTATTACTACAGCTGTAAAAAGTCCTGCAAAACATAATTTCACGAAAACAGTTGAGGATTCAATAACTAATTGTTTTAAAGCTTGCTGTTTTTCTAAATTGTCTGAAATTAAGTTTAAACTTCCTTGATGAAATTTCTGAACCAAATTAATAAACCATTCTTTACCTTGTAAATCTATTTCATATGGGACTGGTCTTTTTAAACCAATTACATTTTTTACTCCACGTGATAACCAGTCTTCATGTTTAATTACTGCTATTACAATTTCAGAAATTAGTAGTGTTGCTATCGCTAAATAATCTGCTCTTAGTCCTAATGCAATCTTTCCAATTACGTATGCTAAGCCTCCTGCAAAAAAAGCTCCAACGATCCAAGAAAATATTATTGGTAAGCCCATGCCACCCAAAAAGCCAGTTGTTGCTGGATTAACTGCTTCGATTGACTCTATAGCTGGCGCAGATATCAATCTTAATAAGATTAATCCAACTATTATTATTGCTGCAATGATGTAGTTCCTATTTTTTAATTTGCTAAATTTTTTTATTATTAAACGAATAATAAAAATCATCGAAAAAATTATGAATGCACATAATAAAATGTTTAAACCGCCAGCTCTCCACGCTTCTTCAACTGGAGGAGCTGAAACCAATACTGCTGCTAAACCTCCAAGCGCTGTGTATCCCATTATTCCAAAATTGATTAATCCTGCATATCCCCATTGAATATTGGCACCTATTGTCATAACTGCAGAGATTAAACATAAGCATAAGATTGATAACGCTATGCTCCATGACTGAAGAAAGCCAACAAGAATTATTAGACCTAACATTATTGAGTATGCAGCGATTACATCTAAATTATTTCTCATAAAACTTTCCCTTTAAAAATACCTGAAGGTCTAAATAATAAAACTACAACTAAAATTGAAAAAGAAACTGCGAATTTATAGTCTGTAGATAATAATTGTAAAAGACCGTCCGGCTCTAAACTTTCTGGTAAGAGATAGACAAAAAACTTCTTATACGCATACGTTAAAAGTATTTCTGAAAATGCAATAACATAACCACCTAAGAAAGCTCCAAATGGATTACCTATACCCCCAACAATAGCAGCAGCAAATATTGGAAGCATATTATTAAAATAAGTAAATGGCTTAAAACTTTTATCTAATCCATATAAAGCTCCACCAACTGTTGCTAAAATTGCTGCGATCACCCAGGTAGTCATGACAACTTTTTTAGGATCTATTCCTGATAAGAGAGCTAAATCTTCATTGTCTGAATAAGCTCTCATACTCTTTCCTGTTTTTGTTTTATTCAAAAACCAAAATAATATTGAAACAACAATAATTGTAACAAATAAAGTGATGACTTGTGTTGATTTTATAGCAAGTCCTTCATTTAAACCTGTCATTTCTTTAAAATCATTTGCCCTTATAATAAATTTTTCTCCATCAAAAAATCTTCTATCAAAAGGTCCAATAATAATTCTTACTATAGCTTGAGTAACAAACATGGTTCCGATGCTTACCATTGCTAACATTACAGGTGGGCTTTTTTTAGTTCTATAATAACTAAAAACTAATTTGTCTTTAAGAAGCACATAAAAAATAGTTATTATTATGCCAAAAGGTATTGCGATTAATGCTGTTGGAAGAAATCCCAAACCTATTCCTAAAGATTGAAAATACCATGTGAATAAAATTGTAAACATTGTACCGAAAGACATAAGATCTCCAGCTGTAAAGTAGGCAAATCTTAAAATTCCGTAGATTAATGATACAAAAATTGCTCCTAGCGCTAATTGTGAACCATAAGATAACGCGGGCACAAATAAATAATTTAAAAGTAAAATTATTGCATTTAAAAAATCCATTTTAAGCTCCTAGGAAAGAGCTTCTAACTCTTTGGTCATTTAATAATTCTTTACCAGTTCCAGAATATCTATTTTCACCTGTAACTAAAACGTAACCTCTGTCTGATATACTCAAAGCCTGTTTTGCATTCTGCTCAACCATTAATATTGCAACATTAGTTTTTTTTACTTTTAAAATATGATCAAACAACTCATCCATAACTATTGGTGACACACCTGCTGTTGGTTCGTCTAACATTAAAACTGATGGCTTTATCATTAAAGCTCTACCAAGAGCGACCTGTTGTCTTTGACCTCCAGAAAGTTCGCCAACCAGCTGAGATTTTTTTTCATTTAGAATTGGAAAGAGATCGTAAATTCTATCTAAGATTTCTTTTATATTTTCATCTCTTAAAAAAGCTCCCATCTCCAAATTTTCTCTTACGGTTAATCCTGCAAATACATTTCGATTTTGAGGAACAAATGCTATTCCAAGTTTAACTCTGTCTTGAGGGTTTAAATTCGAAATGTCTTTGCCGTCTATAACTACTTTTCCTGATTTAAGCTTTAATAGTCCCAACATAGCTTTCATGGCTGTTGATTTTCCCGCACCGTTCGGACCTAAAATTGAAACTATTTCACCTTTATTTACATTTACTGAGCAAGATGAGATTATATCTGGACCAGATCCATACCCTCCTGTCATTTTTATTCCCTCAAAAAATGCCATTAATTTTCATCCTTTATTTTCGATCCTCTTCCTAAATAGCTCTCAATGACTTTTTCATTTCTCTTAACCTCATCTGGAGTGCCCTCGAATAATACGGACCCCTCTGCTAATACAATAACTGGATTACAAAGTCGGCTAATAAATTCCATATCATG
>ENA-OSEY01002757-OSEY01002757.1-marine-metagenome-genome-assembly--contig:-NODE-2757-length-11122-cov-4.409778_pt1 | contig 11122 bp, 10 predicted proteins | sample MGYA00248465_ERZ534230 | MGnify/ENA primary metagenome ERZ534230 (study PRJEB26409, sample SAMN06344110) | marine metagenome | isolation source: Sea water from surface | place: Atlantic Ocean:Southern... | reverse complement strand
TAGCTTGTTTAACTTGGGTCATATATCTTCTTACCAAACCGTCCATTTCCTCCTGATTGTCAGATTTCTGTAAAGTGGTTCTATCCTGACTTCTTATGAAAATGTCTGTAATAATTGGATTGTTATCGTAAAGAATCATTACATAGTTTTCATCTAAACCAAATTCTAAAACTGCAGTTAAATTACTTTCTTCAATTGAGCCTGCTATTTGATTTATTTGGTCTACTGCAGATTTTAATGCAAAACATTTTACATCAATAATAACTGCGTTTAGTCCACCCTTCTTTATTATATCAGTATAATTATTGATGTCTGAAAGCTTGGAAGCAACGAATAAAATATCCATTGTGTTTCCAGTTGTATCTTTATTTATTACTTGATGAAAAATTGAATAATCAGCTAAATTATCAGTTAGTTGAACTAAGTTTTCCCACAAAGAATCTGTATCAATTGCTTTTTTTAATTCCTCGTCTGTCATTAAAGGAGCCGTAACAACTCTTATTATCGCACTGGTAACAGGTATTGCTATTGCAGCATTTGTTGTGTTTATTTTTAATTTTTGTAAAGCAATTTTTAATTCATCAGCTACTTTATCGGGATTTTCTAATACTGTTCCCCCTGTTGGAATTCCTTCAAACTTATGAACATGAAATTTATCTAAAACCCATTGATTAGACTTGTTATTTGAAACTTGAGATAGTCTAATTTCATTAGGTGTTAACTCTACACCTATTATTTCTTCTCCTTTAGCAGTTGATTTTCCTAATCTATTTTTTAGAAACTTACTAAAGAAGCTTTCTTTTTTATTCCCTGCCTCTGGTTTGGGAACTGGTGCATCACTTTTTGCTTTTTTTTTAAAAAGATTTGCAAATGGATTTTTCATAATTAGCTTTTTCCTCAGCTTATACTCAACTTTTACTAGAATAAAAATAATTTTTATTCAAAATGGGTTTTTATGAGAAATAAAGTGACAAAAAATGCTCAATTTATATTATTAGATCACTATGTTTGAAAAATTAGAAGATCTAGCAAAAAATAATAAAAAAATATCAGACTTTCATATTAGAGCTGGATCGCCTCTAGCTTACAGAGCAACAGGGGAAATTATTAAAGTTCAAGAGGTAATAGTTACAGCTCAAGATTTAAAAGATCTTCTATCAATGAACTGTAATGAAGAAGAATTAGAAAAGTTTGAACGAACTCATGAACTTGATACAGCGGTAAGTTTAAGTGGACTAAGATTTAGAGCAAACTTTTATAAAACAATCAATGGTCCCGCATGTGTTTGCAGAAGAGTGGAAAGTAAAATTCCTGATATGGATCAATTTAATTTACCACAAGCTCTTTATGATATCGTTGACTTTCACAAAGGGTTGGTTTTAGTGACTGGTCCAACAGGTTCAGGTAAGTCAACTACATTAGCTGCAATTGTAAATGAAATTAATAAGACCAGAACTTCAAATATAATAACTGTTGAAGACCCAGTTGAGTTTATTCACACTGATAATCAAAGTATTGTTTCTCATCGAGAAGTTGGAAAACAAACTCAATCATTTGCTGCAGCATTAAAAGCAGCTTTAAGAGAAGATCCTGATGTAATTCTAGTTGGAGAAATGAGAGATTTAGAAACAATTAGTTTAGCACTAACTGCTGCTGAAACAGGTCACTTAGTATTTGGTACATTGCATACTAGTGGTGCGCCAAGCACAATTAATAGAATTATTGATGTGTTCCCACCTGAGCAACAAGAACAAATTCGTGCACAAATTTCAACTTCATTAAAAATGGTAGTAACACAAAGATTATTAAAAACAAAAGATGGTCAAGGACGTGTGGGAGCATTTGAAATAATGAAATGTACTCCACCAATTCAAAACTTAATCCGTGAAGCTAAAATTCACCAAATTCCTAGTATCATGCAAACTGCGGTTAGAGATGGTATGATTACAATGGATAAATCTTTAGAAGAATTGGTTAAGTCAGGAAAAATAGATCCAGGTGCAGCAAAAGCAGGACATTAAAGGTTTTACAATTTTAGAACTACTAGTTGTTATCACTATAGTAGCTATCGTGTCTGCTGTTGGTTATCCAAATTTTATGGAGTGGAGTGAAGATAGAAAAGTTAGAAAAGCCTCTGAACAAATTGCGTCAATGCTTACAAATATCAACACTCAACTTCAAAGAGGTAATTTTCAGTACGTTCAGTTTCAAATAATTCCCGGAGGTACTTCATCAACAACAATCAGAACTAAAGGAATGTATTCAGATACTTATTCAGAAAAAATTAATTCAGGAAGTATAAAATGTAGTAAAGATAATAAATATTGGGACGAAACTGTGCAGGAAATAGTGATTGATACTCCAGTCCATACAGACAAGCAAGGTTATGTATGTTTTTCAAAAGATGGAACTAAGTTCTTACAAACTGGATCATTAGAAAATCAATATGGATTTTTTGTTAATGGTGAAGAGGTAAAAGATTATGCGCTTGTTTGTACCGAAAGTAATGCAAAACAAAATGGTGGTAAATGTGATCTGAAAACTCTTGGTAAAAAAAATGGGTTAACAAAACCTGCATACTTGGTTCTATGGTCAAGATTTGGTACAGTTACTAAATATAAATGGGGTAAAAGTGATTGGACAATTAGATAAAAGAATTTACGAAAAAGGCATAACCTTACTAGAAGCACTAGTTTCTACAGCTATTATTGGCATTGGCTTTGTAGCAATATTCCAAATGGTTAATTATTCTGTTCAATCTATCGATATCTCAGGTGAGAGAACAAAATCTAATTATTTGGTAGGTATGGTAGCAGAAGACTTAATTGCAGAAAAAAACTCAACTTCCCCTAATAAAGATGTAAAATTTATGGATTATTTGGTCTCAAATAAAGTGTCTGGTTTTAAATCTTCTTGGAGAATGGGTAGTTGTTCAACAGGAACTTCTCAAACTGGATCATTTACAAATGCTGCTGATAATAAATTTAAAAAATGGGATGACAGATTTTCTAAAAGAAGAATTAAATGTAAAGGATCACAAGATATAAAATTTTTAAAAGTTTTCGATATCTGTAACAATGGAGCGTCTGGAAATAATTGCACTTATAATAATACACAAAAGTATCAAAATACTGGAATTTACGAAAAATGGTACTTAGGAAAGATGGAAGTAAATATGAACGATGGTAGTAAGAAAAAATATCTTTACTTTCAAATTCATTAAATGAAAAAAAAATTAAGTTCAATTGCTGGTGTAACTTTAATTGAAATTTTAATTGGTATTTTAATTTCTGTAGTGATGATGGCAGCAATGTTTACGTCATATACAGTTGTTAATAACTCTTACTCACAAGTTGCTGATCGAGCAAAAATTTCTACAGCTGGGAGAGATGTTATAGGAATGTTACTACGAGATATACGACTTGCAGGATTTAAATATTTTAATGATAATATTCCAACATCTAATAAACATGCTCCTATCATTATTACTAAATCAAGTAATTTTGCACAGTCATGTGATAAAATTGAAATAGTTTACGGAACATTAGCAGGTAAACCAACTGGTGATCCTTTAAAGTATGAGTATGAAAGATATAAAATTACTTATGAGTGTAAAAAATCAAAAATTCCAAATAAGTCTGCTCCACCCTTACCAGGAAATAAATATCCTCCAATTGATGCATTTGCAATTTATAAATCAAAAGAAAAATGGAACACCACAAGTAATAATTGGGATGATGGTGATACAGATAGTAATCCGAAAACATATGGACCATCATTAGTTACAGATTATGTTAGTGATCTAGTTTTTAATGCAATTGATGACAAAGGTTTATTAATTAAACCACCTCCTACCCCAACGAATGCAACAAGAGATAAATTATATAAAATAAAAACAATTGATATTGCTTTAACAGTTAGATCAACAAAAGATTTTTTTAGAACTTCAAAATTGCGTGAAATTCTTGCAATGACAGATAAGTCAAGAAATATAAAAAAAACTGACAAATTTTTAAGAGATACAATTGTTGTAACAGCCCATGCTAGGAATATTGGATTATGATTAGAAAGAATGAAAAAGGGTTTGCTTTAGTCCTCTCATTAGTTTTAATGCTTGCAATGTCTTTAATGGGTGGTGCACTTATTGTTATGTCTGCAAGTGATCATCAAAGTAATAATAAGAGTGATGAGTATCAACAAACTTTTTATGTAGCTGAAACAGCTTTGTTAGAAGGTGAAAAATACGTACTCAATCAATTTTTAGGTCCTTGGAATCCATCAAATCATAAAAGAAATGTTGGGAGTAGAAATTTACCCTCTAATCAGAAATCTACTTTTACTGGTCAAATGCAAAAAGTGAACTATAACACATCTGATAAATATTATTTTAATACTTCAAATTATTGTTTTAATAGTTTTCCAGATAAACCTGATAATCTTAAAGTCGTTGTTGGTGAAAGCTGGAATTTTGGTGACGTCATTCGGGATAGTTTCAATAAGAACGCCTCTCAAGTGGAGAAAGATGAGGCTGAAAGATTAAAGGGCTATTATTATGAATACTTTATTACTAATATAGGAGCCGCTCCATTTAAAGGGTCAGGCTCAAGTGTAAAAAAACAAGCAGGAAATAGTGGGCAAAATGGTATGGCTTATAGGATATATGGCTGTGGGATAAAGGCTGAAGAGCACGGATTTAATAAAAAAAACCAAAAACACTCGATTAATTCAGGATCTAAAAAAAGGATAGTTGTAGCTTTAGAAAGTATAATTGTTTTACCAAAATAGACCAATTTGAACGGTTTTAAAGTCAAATTAAATTTTGTTATATTATAAATAAAAGAATGAAAATTTTAATAAAAACTTTTTTAATTATAATTTTATCAATTAATTTTGCCTATTCAGCTTGTGATCTAATAGCAGAATTTGGAGAAAAAAAAGAAGTTTTTGAGAAAAGAGAAATTGCTACAAGACCATTTCCAATGGAATATGCTGAATTAGATGTTTATCCTATTTTAGCAAATGATGTTTGCCCTAACCAAAAATTAAACGATGTAGGCATTGAATATAGATTTTTAAATGACGAGTTGGTTGCAGTCAATTTTGTTGCTTTAAATGATGATCGAAATTTAGTAACAGAAAAATTGACATTAATGAATTATGTAAAAAAAAATTATCAAAAGTTTGACACTGGAAACAATCCAAACTCTTACGAAGGAGTTGAGGTAATAGAAAAAACAAATTTATTTATTGTATATCAAAGATTAACTGGTGATGACGGGATTAAAAACGAGCAAATTTATATTTCAACACCTAAGCTAGATGAAAAATTATCAAAATTCTATGCTAAAAAAGAAATGGAAGAATTGAAGAATTCACAATGAAATTAAAAAAAATAATATTTAGTTTTTTATTTATATTTTTAACAACTGAAAATTTATTTGCTAAAGCTTTGCCTCCTGGAACTGGTATTGGAGATGTTCCTGCAAACGTATTAATCTTACTTGATAAATCTGGAAGTATGGGTTGGCGAATGAGTGGAGGAACCGCAAGTATGAGATATCCTTATGATACAGATGCGGATAGTAATGGTGACATTCTTGTTTCACAATACAATAGAGATGGTGTTAAAAAGTTTTTATACGATACAGCCACAACAGATAGTGGGTTTGGAAATAATGGAGTTTCTGGAAAAGGAAACCAAAAGTATGAAGGTAATAGGAATTGTAGAACCTCCTATTCTTATAGCGGTGAAACACATAACGACATTTATTACACCACCGCTCTTTATGAAAGAGCTGTTGTTGGAATAAGAGCTAGTGATGGACGATGTATGGTTAAATATAACGTGGGTGGTTATCCTTATAATATGACAATAGACTCTGGAAAAATATTTGTGGGAGGTTCATTTGGTTTTAAGGTTATAGATATAAATTCTGGCTCAATAAGAAATTGTAATGCTAATTATCAATTAAGGTTTAGTTACGGAACCACAATTGACGCTGGAAATATATTTTCATATAGAGGTAATAGAATTTATAAATTCCCATTAAATCAATCTGGAATGTGTCCTTCAACATCTGGTCAAAGTTTTTATTATCCTGGAGGCAGTTATGTTGGATTGCAACATGTTGGAGGAAATCAAATATGGACTCTTTCATGGAACGGCAGCTGGATAAGAAAAATTCAAGTTAATAATTCAGGGACTGGCTATAGTAGTTTAATAAATAAAGGTAGTAGAAGTAGATCGGCATCATCTGCTAGCAACTTGTATTTTTACTATCCGTGGGGATTAGGATATGATGATACAAACAACAGGTTGCTTGGTGCAAACTTAAATAATGGTCAAGTTCATGTGATGGATCAAAATGCTGGTTGGATTAAGTCTATCGGTGGAGCTCCAAAAACAAGAATGCAAGCAGCGTATGAAGCTATTGAAGCAATAGTAAAAGACTCTTCATTAACCTCCGGAGTAGATTTTGGATTTGCTTACTGGTCTGCAGGAGCTTCTGGCTTTAATAGATGGCATGGAGACCATAAAACTGGGCAAGGATATTCAACACCTTGTAACTATTATAATTGTCTTAAAGTCCCTATTTATAAAGGGGGTGCTGCTCAGATTGCTAAAATGATAAGGACAGTTAATCCAGGTGGAGGTACGCACCTAGACTCAGCAATGAGAATTGCATCAAGGTATTATAAAAATACTACTTATTCACCTATAGATAAAAATCTAGATTGTCAAAATTCTTATGTAATTTTAATTGGTGATGGAGATTGGTTTTCACATACTCATAATAGAGGGTTAAAAATAGTTAAAGATATTTACAAAAATAATAAGATTAAAACTTTCGCAATTGCATTTGGTACTGGTATCAGTGCAAATGGATACAGATATTTCCAAGACGTTGCAAAAGCAGGCGGCACAGGTAAGTCAATTGTAGCTACAACTGGAGCTGCATTAACAGCTCAACTTAAAGCTAAAATTGGAGAAATCATTGCTGAAAAACTCTCATTTACTGCTCCTGCAATTACAGCAACAATTGAAAAAGGTGGATCTTTATACCAAGCACAATTTGATTACCAACAAAATAAAGAATGGATTGGAACACTTACCAGAACAAAAATAAATCCAGATGGAAGTATTGATGAAAATCACGTTGATAACTGGTCAGCACAAGATGTAGTTCCACAACCAAGCTCAAGAAAAATCTGGAGCATAATCCCGGGTACTGATTATAAAACAGATTATAATAACTTTAGAGATACATATGCTACAGAAATTGGAAATGTATTATCATTATATGAAAATGATATTCAAGATTATCATAGAAAAACAGATTCTCCTGGTGGGTCAAGTTTAAACAGAAGATGTGCAAGTTCTGCTGGAGTTCTAGATGGAACAGATGATGATTTAAAAGGATTAATAAATTTTGTAAGAGGAACAGACTATTTTGACTACGATGGAGATTGTAATCTTACTGAAAAGAGAACAAAAGACGGAAAAAATATTTATCTAGGTGACATATATCATTCACAGTTGATTGTGGTAAGTGCACCTGCTGCAGACACACAATTTCAAAATATCAATCAAGAAGCTTACTTTAGAAATGTAAATGGATATGTTGCATGGAAAGATTCTTTAAAAGATAGAGATAAAAATCCTGTTATTTATGCTGGCTCTAATAGTGGAATTCTTCACGCATTTGATGCAAACACTGGAAAAGAAAAGTGGGGATTTGTTCCACCATTAGTTACTCCATATTTGCCTTTGGTTATGAATAACAATTTAAATCTTGCAAAAGGGGGTGGATCAAACGCAATCTTTGGAGTTGATGGTTCAATTGTTGCACACGATATGTATTTTAAATCTCCATTAGATACTACTAAAAAGTGGCATACAATTTTATTTGTTCCTTATGGAAGAGGTGGAGCGGGAATGAGTGTATTAGATGTAACTAATCCAGATAAACCTTTGCACTTATGGTCAATTTTTAATGATAAAATTAATCATCGAGTATACAGAGTAGATCATAATCAAGTTATTTATAATTATGATTATATTGGTAAATCGTATTCTCTTGCTTCATTTGCTGAAGCTATAGAAGTTACAGATAAATATAATGATAACAATAGTGTATCTAATACATGCAATACATCGCTAACGACATCATGCTATAAAGGAAAGAAATGGACTTTCCCAGTTCAAGGAATTAAGAAAAGCGATATTACAGTCACCTTTAACGATAAAAATTATACTAATTTTAATGTAACAACGAATTCAAGTGGTGATACGGAAATCACTTTTGGAACTGATATGACCTACTCAGCAGATCCTGGAGATACAAATACAAGTTCAATGCTTGGTGTGTTTATAAAACCAGGATCAAAGGCTACAGGTGTACAAACTAATCCAGAGTATGATTATAGTGAGTTAGGTGAAACATGGTCAGATCCAAGAATATTCAGAATTCCAAATAATGGTGCTGGGGATAATAATATTCTCGATGATGTGTATGTGGCTGTTATGGGTGGTGGTTACGGAACTCAGTTTGAGGGTGTTGGATCTAATTTAACTTTAATAAATTTAGAAGATGAAACAAACCCTGGAAGTTTATATAAAAGAATACAAATAGAAGACACTGACGCTAGTGATATTGTAAATTCAGTTCCTTCATCTATAGTTTTAGTAACACCTGACACAGCATCTGGAGTTAATTACTCTGGAGGTTTAGCTTATGTTAGTGATCTAGAGGGAAAGATAACTAAAGTGAATTTAACTAATATGAGTGATGATAATAGTGGAAATTTAATTAAAATTTATGACACTACAACATTGTTTAACGCTGGTTCAACAAAAGCAAATGGAAGATATATGTATCACGCTATGGATGCAACCATTGGAGATACGACAAATTCCATGTGGTTGTTTGCTGGAACCGGTGATTACGAAAGAATAAATGATACTACTTCTGGAGTACAAAACTTCATGCTTGGAATTAAAGATCAAAATTATCCATTCTTTAAAGATGTAGCAGTGCCAGCAAAAGCTGATACCATTACAAAATGTAAAAATACCACTGATGATACAACAGGAGCAAACTGTCCTCAAAATGCTGACAAAGGTTGGTACATAAATTTAAAAGATTACGCGAAAGTTTCTGCTGAACCGACTGTATATCGTGGTCAAGTTTATTTTCCAATATATGAGCCAACAAAATCTGTAAATAAATGTAGCTTAGGGGATGCTTATATCTGTGGTGTTGATGATGAATGTGGAACAAATATTTCATCTGAACTTGGACAAAGTTTAGGTAATAAGAATAAATGTGCTTGGGTTGGACAAGGAGTATTATCTAAAATCGTAACATTTGGAGACACTCTTTTTGCTAACATAGCAGGTAAAGTAGATTGTAGTAAAATAACAGATCAAAAGAAAAAGAAAGAATGTGAAGATAGTAAAAAGAAAGATTTAATAAGTATTAAAGCTGGTTCAGGTCAGGTTAGTACTTATCGAAATTCTTGGAGACATAACTTTTAGCAATAATTAATTTTTACACCAACCGTCCTTTTCAATAAGCACTGGGTAATATTCTTTATGAGTTTTGATCCATAAAGCAATTCTTGCTCCATTTGAATAGCCTCCTGGACATTCAGTTTCATCAATTCTCATTCTTCCGTCTCGATCTTGTGAACTATTTGTTCCTGCGTAAATAACTGGATCCGTTTCTCCGTAAGGATTTTTCCAACCTAAATCTAAAAAATGCCCAATCAAAACATTATTTAAATTTTTGATATTTCCTTTGTTGGCAACTAGGTCACAATTAAAAGACCTTGTTGAACTTAATTCTAAAGTTCCTCCACCCTGTACATCACAAAGTCCTAAATTATTTTGAATAAATTTTACCGCTTTTTCATGCTGCGCAAGTGTTGCATTTCTTTTTGCACTGCTCGTATAACCACTATAAGCAACCACACCTACAGCAGCTAGAATACCGATGATTGCTACTACGACTAAGAGTTCTATTAGAGTGAAGCCTTTTTGTTTTGTTGATCTAATCAAATGTAACCTCATAATTTTTGCCTCTGCACCTTGTTCTTATATAATTATCGTAAGTTGATAACATTCCATCCTTGTATGGCACACCATTCCAGGTAACATACTCAACATTTCCATGATAGCTTGGATTGTAAGGATCTTTTACAATATTAGTAAGATGTTGACCAACTGCTGTTATCAATTTTTTAGGACTTGTAGCATTAGAACAATTATATTTAACTTTTGCTCCAGGTGTATTTTTCCAATATTGCCCTTGTAATTCAATTTGTTCCTCAAATTGACATAACGCATATTTCTCATTAATTAACTTAGACCATAATTTAAAATTATTTTTACATACAGTCTCTTTAGCGCCTGCTGTATAACCACTATAAGCAACTACACCTACCGCAGCTAATATCCCGATGATAGCTACGACAACTAATAGTTCTATTAAAGTAAAGCCTTTTTGTTTCATATATATTAATTTACTTTTGCAAATGATGTTTGAACATAATCATCTTTACCAGTACCGTATCTAGAAGCACATTGTCCTAACTGGTCGTCTCTTCCATTGCCAGGCCACCAGCAATGCATTTTTCCATTCCAACTTGAAGGTGGTAAACCTCCAAAATATTCAAAAGCATCATCAGTATTTACACAGACTCCATTACATTTTGCTATACCATAAGGATTTTTCCAATTCTTAGTCTGTTGAATGTAATTTGAGATATTGTCAAAAATTCCTTTTGAATAAAACTGATTGATATTTGCACAAGACAAACTAGTGTTTTTAAATCTAAAATTTTCTGATGTTGTTACTGCCTCAATTTCTAAACCTAATTCACATTTCATCATTTCTGCTGCAATATAACTAGATATCTGTTTATGATTTTGTTTAATTTGAGCAACTTTTGCACCACTAGTATAACCACTATAAGCAACAACTCCGACAGCAGCTAAGATACCTATAATTGCTACAACAACTAGGAGTTCTATTAATGTGAAGCCTTTATTTTTCATTTTTTTTATTTGCTTTGTAATTTTCCATCCATTTTTTAAAAATGATTATAGCATCATTCATAT
>ENA-OSEY01002756-OSEY01002756.1-marine-metagenome-genome-assembly--contig:-NODE-2756-length-11124-cov-4.058658_pt1 | contig 11124 bp, 5 predicted proteins | sample MGYA00248465_ERZ534230 | MGnify/ENA primary metagenome ERZ534230 (study PRJEB26409, sample SAMN06344110) | marine metagenome | isolation source: Sea water from surface | place: Atlantic Ocean:Southern... | reverse complement strand
AATACTTTATATGTTCTTTGATTAATCAAAAATGGCTAGAAAAATATTCAAATCTTAAAGATTTTAAGGTTATTTTAAAACAAATGGAAGGAAGGACAAAATTCCCTTCTAAATTAGCAGCTTCAACTTATGATTTAATTGAAAAATATACCTATTTTGAAAGCCATTTTTTCCATTTTATGGAGGATGTAACTTTTTTTTCAAAAAATAAATTAAATGATTTATGATAGTTAGACTTTTAACAAAGTTCACATATATAACATTAAGCCTATCTTTTCTTCTTAGTGGTTGTAACCAAACTAAAGATATTAAAGCTGCTGTTGTGAGTGCACGTAAAGAAGCTTCAGATATAGGAATAACAATACTAAATAAAGGGGGATCTGCATTTGACGCTATGATAGCAACCGATTTAGCTCTTACCGTTTGCTTTCCAAATGCAGGAAATATTTCTGGAGGTGGATTTTTAGTATACAGAACTGCCTCCGGTGAAGTTGGTAGTTTGGATTATCGTGAGAAGGCTCCACTAAATGCATTTGAGAAAATGTATTTGGATGAAAATGGAGACGTTATTCCTGAAAAAAGTACATTGGGTGGACTGGCAGTAGGTGTTCCAGGAACAGTCGCAGGTTTAGCTGAAATTCATAGCAAATTTGGCACTCTGCCGTGGGAAGATCTTGTTAAGCCAGCTATTGATCTTGCTATCAACGGGTATATAGTTACTGAAAAACAGGAAAGAAGCTTTAGAAATAAAAAAGATGATTTTATAAGAATTAATGGCGAAAACACTTTTTATGCTCAGGATTTTAAAGCTGGTGATACGGTAAAAAACATAGCTTTAGCTGAAACCCTTAAACGTATCTCCAAATACGGTGTTAAAGGCTTTTATGAGGGGCCTGTAGCTGAATCATTAGTTAATAGAGTTCGTCAAGCTGGAGGAATAATTACTCACGAAGATTTAATTAAATATAAGCCTGTTTGGAGAAAGCCTTTAAATTTCAAATATAAAAACTTAAATATATTCTCAATGGGCCCACCATCAAGTGGTGGAGTTTGTCTTGGTCAAATACTTAAAATGATTGAACCATACAACATAGGACAGTATTATCATAATTCTGAAAAGGCAATACAGCTCATAGTTGAAGCTGAACGTAGATCATATTCAGATAGAAGCAAGCATTTAGGAGATCCTGATTTTAGTAAAGTACATTATAATCAATTAATTAGCAATAAGTACTTAAATAATAGGATGAATTCATTTAGCTTTGATCTAGCTTCTCAATCAAAAGATATTCAAGCTGGTAAAATTCCGTGGACAGAGAGTGAGGAAACTACTCATTACTCAATATTAGACCAAGAAGGAAATGCAATTGCTGTTACAACTACTCTAAATGGGAGTTATGGATCAAAGGTATTTGTTGAAGATGGGGGATATTTTCTTAACAATGAAATGGACGATTTTAGTATTAAGCCAGGATTTGCAAATATGTTTGGCTTGATTGGTAGCGAAGTAAATTCAATAAAACCAGAAAAAAGAATGTTGAGTTCTATGACACCAACAATAGTAATGAAGGATAATAAGCTCTATATGATTCTTGGAACTCCAGGAGGATCAACAATTATCACATCTGTGCTCCAAACAATACTGAATGTTTACGAATTTGGAATGGATATTCAATCAGCAATAAATGCCCCACGCTTTCATCATCAATGGCTTCCAGAAAAAATCGAATTCGAAAATGGAGTATTTGATGAGGTTTCGATGAAAAAACTTCAAGAAAAAGGCTACGACATAAAGCAAGATTATATTAGAGTGATTGGACGAGTGGATGCCATTTTACTTTCAAAAAATGGAGTTATAACAACTGGTGCAGACCCACGTGGTGACGATAAAGCATCCCATTTGTATGATTAATTTTTAGATAATTGCATGCTAGAAAATAACTACATAAATATTGAGGGAGCCCGCGTTCACAACCTAAAAAATATTGATTTAAAAATACCGAGAAATAAATTAGTAGTCATTACAGGGCTTTCAGGTAGCGGAAAATCCTCACTTGCATTTGATACAATTTATGCGGAAGGTCAAAGACGCTACATGGAAACATTTTCAGCCTATGTAAGGCAATTTTTAGGAAATATGGAACGTCCCGAAGTTGACAAAATAGATGGTCTTTCACCAGTAATTGCAATTGAACAAAAAACCACCTCCAAAAGTCCAAGATCAACAGTAGGAACAATAACGGAATTGTATGACTACTTCAGACTATTATTTGCAAGAATTGGAGTTGCGTATAGCTATAAATCAAATCAAAAAATGGTTAGCTATTCTGATTTACAGATTCAAGAATTAATTATTGAAGAATATTTAAACAATAAAATATCTCTTTTAGCTCCAATAATTCAGTCGAGAAAAGGTCATTATAGAGAGTTATTGGATTCACTATCGAGACAAGGATTTTCAAAAGTAAGGGTGGATCATAAAATAATTGATTTATCCCCTGGATTAAAGCTAGATCGATACAAAACTCATGATATAGAACTAGTAATTGATCGTTTTATAGTCAAAGATAATGATGAGTTTAAAAAACGTCTTGAAGAGTCAATTAAAACAGCGATGTATTACGGTGATGGAACTGTATTGATATTTGATTTAGAAAAAGAATATACACGCTATTTCAGTAAAAACTTAATGTGTCCCTCGTCAGGAATTTCTTATCCATCACCAGAACCAAATACCTTTTCATTCAACTCGCCAAAAGGAATGTGTCCCAAATGCAAAGGTTTGGGGATTCAACACAAAGTGAATATTAAAAAGATAATTCCAAATGATGAGCTTTCCATAGCTCAAGGTGGTCTTGCACCCTTAGGGACAAAAAAAAATAGTTGGACTTATCGTCAGATTGAAACTATTGCAACTTGTTATGGTTTTAATTTGACTGATCCAATAAAAAAAATTCCAAGTGAGGCAATTGAAGTTATTTTGAATGGAAGTAAAAAGAAGTTTGAAATCCCATCCAAAAATTTAGGAATAACACGAACATATAATATTGATTTTGAAGGAATAGAGAACTACATCGAAAATATTTACATGGAATCGCCCACAGCAAGCCTTAAAAGATGGGCAGATGAGTTCATGGATAAGTTTGAATGTGAAGAATGTTTTGGATCAAGATTAAGGAAAGAAGCGCTTAATTTTAGAATTAATAATAAAAATATATCCGAACTTACTAAAATGGATTTAAATGATCTCTTTAGTTGGATAAAATCACTTCACAAATATTTGAATGAAAATGAGAAAAAAATTGCAACAGAGGTTATAAAGGAAATATCAAATCGATTAAATTTTTTACTTGATGTAGGTCTTAATTATCTTCAGCTTAATAGATCATCTAAATCTCTTTCTGGTGGAGAATCCCAGAGAATAAGGCTTGCTACTCAGATTGGATCGCAATTGATGAATGTATTATATATCCTAGACGAACCAAGCATTGGTCTACATCAAAGGGACAATCAGAGGCTTATCAACTCCTTAATTAAATTAAGGGATTTGGGGAATTCAATTTTAGTAGTTGAACATGATAAAGACATGATGTTAAGGGCAGATCACATTATTGATATGGGACCTTTAGCTGGAAATAAAGGAGGTGAGGTAATATCTCAAGGGAAACCAAAACAAATTCTTTTAGAAAATAATTTAACTGCAAATTACCTAAATGGTAACTTACAAATTAGTATTCCCGATTTTCGTAGAAAAGGAAACGGTAAAAAAATTAATTTAGTTGGTTGTTCAGGAAATAATTTGAAAAATATAAATATTGAGTTTCCTCTTGGAGTCATGATTGCTATAACGGGAGTTTCAGGAAGTGGAAAGTCCTCTTTAATAAATGAAACCTTATACCCTGCAATAAGCAATTATCTGTATAATTCATTTAAAGTTCCTCTCCCCTATCAAAGTATAAGTGGACTAGAAAATATTGACAAAATAGTTGATGTAAACCAAAGTCCTATTGGAAGGACTCCAAGAAGTAATCCTGTTACCTATTGTGGAGCTTTTAGTGAAATCAGAAATTTATTTGCAAAAACCCCAGAAGCACAAATTAGAGGTTATAAACCTGGGCGATTCAGTTTTAATGTTGTCGGTGGTCGTTGTGAAAATTGTCAAGGTGGAGGAATGAAAATAATTGAAATGAATTTTTTACCCGATGTTCACGTTGAATGTGAAAGTTGTCGTGGAAAGAGATTTAACCGAGAAACTCTTGAAGTCAGATATAAAGGAAAATCTATTTCAGATGTTCTTAATATGTCTATAAATGAAGCCTGTGATTTTTTTGAACAAATTCCAAAAATATATAGAAAACTTAGTGCATTACAAGAAGTTGGTTTAGGCTACATCAATCTAGGACAACCTTCAACAACACTTTCAGGAGGAGAGGCACAAAGAGTGAAACTTGCCTCTGAACTTTCTAAAAAAGATACTGGTAATACATTATTTATTTTAGATGAGCCTACAACTGGCCTTCATTTTGAAGATATACGTGTTCTTATGGATATTTTAAATGTTTTGGTTGATAAAGGAAATACGGTTATGATTATTGAGCATAATCTTGATGTAATCAAGCAAGCAGATTGTGTTCTTGACATAGGACCCGAGGGTGGAAGAAATGGTGGTGAATTAACATGTAAAGGCACTCCCGAAGAGCTAATACTGAACCAAAATAGTCACACTGCAAAGTTTTTAAAGAAAGAATTAGAAATGAAATACATAACAACCTAAAATGAAAAAGAAATTCGATCCTTTCATTTATTTCTTTATTTTTTTACTACAAATCAAAGTAATATCTCAAAATACTTATGACATTTACTGTGAATTAGATTCAGAAGAAAAAATAATAACAGTTTCTCAATCAATATCATTTAAAAACACATCAAATAAAATACTAGATAAAATATATTTAAATGATTGGGCCAATTCATATGAAGGTACAGAATCTCAGCTTGTAAATCATTTAGCAAACCAATTTAATCGCAGTTTTTATTTTAGTTCGAAAAATAAGCTTGGATACACTGAAATTGAGAGCATAACTGATAATCAAGGTCCTTTAGTATGGACTAGACTTAAGGATCAGCTTGACATAATCGAATTTATACCAGACAAACCTTTGAATCCAGGAGAAATAATCATTTTTTATATTAATTATAAAGTTAAACTACCAGACGATAAATTTACTGGATATGGTGTGAATTCTAATAATAAGATATTCTTCAGAGATTTTTTTATAAGCGTTAGTCCTTTGAAAAAAGATACTTGGATTTTACAGAGTAACCTTGGCTTAAGGGACAATAGTAACCCGCCTTCTAGTTATTTAATTAGCTGGAAATATCCTAATAACTACAATTTAGTTTCAAACTTAAAAAATATATCAAAAAAAAATTATGCTGGAGATCTAATCTCCAGTCAATTTGAAGCAACCAAATTATCAAGTCCTGAATTTATATTTGATGTAAAGAACGATTTTGAGAAAATAGTTTTTAGCGATGGATTTATTATTGAGACTGATATTTTGCCAAAAAAAAACGGAAACGTTGAGCTAGAAAAATCTCTGCAAAAAATTTATTTATTCACAAAAAATATTTTAGGTCCATTGGAAAGAGATAGATTACTAGTTCTAAGAAAAGACTATATCAAAAATCCTTTAGTTGGGATAAGCGAAGCCTTTTCATTTTTAAAGCCGTTTAGTGAAGAGTTTATTTTTGAAACAAAGTTTATTAAAGCATTTTTGGCATCATATTTACACGAGTTATTAGATATAAACAAGAGAAAAAATCATTGGATTCCTGGTGGTATTCAAACGTATGTGATGATGAAATACGTTGAAAAATTTTATCCTGAAACAAAATTTCTCGGAGCTTTAAAAGATTTTAAAATTTTAGGAATTCCATTTTTTAAGGGCTATAGTGCTCCCAAAATTGGATTCAATGAAAGCTTTTCTTTTATATATGAGTTTGGGGAACATGCAAATAACCAGCAATCAGATACTCTAGGCAGAGAAAAATTGACAAAATCTAATGAGCTTTATACCTCACCCTATCATGTTGGATCAGGTTTGTTTTATCTTGATCAATATTTAGGAAAGAATATATTAGAAGAGGGTTTGCGTGAATTCTCTTTAAGCAATGGAAAAGAGTCGTTTGTAACAATTTTAGAAAATATATCTAATAAAAATTTAAATTGGTTTTTTAGTGACTATATCTCTGAAAGAGAGGCATTTGATCTTCATATAAAAAATACTGTAAAAAATAAAACAACAACATCTATTACTATTAGCGAGAAGAACGGTAGAAAATTGCCATTTAAATTAGATTTTATTAAAAATGATAGCATCGTAAAGGAACAATGGTATTTTCATTCAGGAAAGGATTCGGTGTATAAATTAAAAAGGGATGAATATGATTATGTGGCTATAAATTCTAATCGGTACTTACCTGAAAAAAACAGACATAATAATTGGAAATACTTAAAACCATCTCATGGTATTAAACCCCTTAAATTAACATTTTATGGCGACAGTGAGAACCTAAAACGCAATCAACTATTTTATCACCCAATATCTGATTTTAATGTATATGACGGGTTTACTGCCGGGATGAGAATTTATAATACAAGAGTAAAAAATCAACCCTTCGAACTTGATGTTCATCCGCAATACTCATTTAAGGAAAATGATTATGTTGGTTTCTTTAGAACACGATACAGATTTATCAATCATAAAAGTAAAAATTATCTAAATCAGGCTTTTATAACAGGTAAAAGCTATCATTACAATACAAATTTAAGATATACCTCGATACAACCCTCTTTTTCAATGTATTTCAGACCTTTTGATTTGAGATCCAATAAAAGACAACAATTAAATATTTCGTGGTATAACGTTTTTAGAGAAAGAGATCCTGAAATTGAAGTTAACCCTGATTACAGTGTTCTAAGTTTTCTTCATCGTTACAATAATTCAGATGCGGTAAATGTTTTTTCAACAACATCAAATCTTGAAATATCTGGTAAATTCGGCAAAATTCATTTTACAAGTCAATACAGAAAATTATTTCCCAGTGGTCGCCAATTTTCAGTTCGTTTTTTCGCTGGAAAATTTATTTGGCATAATACACTTGAAACTCAATTTTTTGATTTTAATCTCAATCGTTCTCCTGATTATCTCTTTAGGTATGATTATTTGGGTAGGTCAGACGAAACTGGTATTTGGAGTCAACAATTTGTGCCTGCAGAAGGTGGATTTAAATCGTTTTTTGAAGAGTCCTCATCGAATAATTATATGGTATCTATTAATGCCTCCATAGGAATCTGGAAATGGATAGAGTTTTATGGTGATATAGGAACTCTAAAAAATCAAGAAAGAAACTCGGTAAGTTATTTTGATTCAGGAATTAAATTAAATCTTGTCCAAGATTATTTTGAACTGTTCTTCCCACTTTATTCTTCAAATGGTTTTGAACCATCACAAGACTTCTACTCTACCAAAATTAGATTTCTTTTTTATCCTAGGCTAAGTACATTAAGCAGTCTTTTTACCAGGAAATGGTTTTAATAATTTAAATTAAAATATTTTTAATTCAACTGTGAGTTAATTTTAGGCTTCCTTTTTTTGTATTTTGCAACAGCTTATGAATATTGAAAATAAAGGAGAAGAACTTAAAATCTCATATGATGATTTTAAAAGTCAAGTTATTAGTGATTATAAGATTGCTGTAACTAGCAGAGAGTGTAGTGTTCTTGGAAGAAGAGAAGTTTTTTCTGGAAAAGGTAAATTTGGAATTTTTGGAGATGGTAAAGAATTGCCTCAATTAGCCCTAAACCACTTTTTTAAAAAAGGTGATTATAGAGCAGGATATTATCGAGACCAGACCCTTCTTATGGCGCAGGGGCTCCTTAGTATTTCGAATATTTTCGCATCCTTATATGCTGACTTAGATCTTAAAAGAGAACCTATGTCTGGGGGAAGGCAAATGGGTGGCCATTTCATGACAGCCAACAAAAATCACAATAATGAATGGTTAAACTTATTAAAAACCAAAAATCATAGCGGTGATGTTTCACCTACTGGATCCCAAATGCCAAGATTATTAGGTCTTGCCCAGGCATCAAAAATTTATAGAGATCTTAATACAAAAAACAGTAAAAACTTTTCTGATAATGGAAATGAAATTGCGTGGGGAACAATTGGAAATGCAAGTACTAGTGAAGGTATGTTTTTTGAGGCAATAAATGCTGCAGGTGTTCTTCAGGTTCCAATGGTAGTAAGCATTTGGGATGATGGCTACGGGATTTCAGTTTCAAATGAAGAGCAAACAACAAAACAAAACATCTCCGAGGCACTAAAAGGTTTTCAAAGGACCGATAGTGAAAAGGGCTTTGAAATATTATCGGTAAATGGATGGGATTACTTAAGCTTAATCGAGACATATGATTTCGCTTCGAAAATTGCAAGGTCTGAACATGTTCCTGTTTTGATTCATGTCAAAGAGTTAACTCAGCCATTAGGTCACTCTTCATCTGGATCACATGAAAGATATAAATCTAAATCACGTCTTGAGTGGGAAAAGGAGTATGACTGCAACCTTAAAATGAGAGAATGGATTATAAGTGAAGGCCTAGCAACTGAATTAGAATTAGAGAGCATCGAAAAACAAATTGTAACCAATGTCAGGAACATAAGGCGTGAAGCATGGAATAACTATCAGTCTCCTATTATCAAGGAAAGAGAAAACTTGATAAAATTTGAATCAGCACTTAAAAAAATTACCCAAAATGACCCACAAATACACCTAATTGTTTCGCATTTAGAAAAAATCGATGAAATTGGATATAAGGATCTTATATCTGCAGGTAGAAAAATCAACTTAATTCTTGCAAAATATGATTTCAGTGGTTTTGAAAATTATATGAAATGGTTTAAAGACTTGTATGAATTTGTGTCAAATAAAATTTCATCAGACTTATATAGTGTCTCTTTAAAAGATTTGGAAAAGATTAACAATGTTCAACCAACTTATAAAAACGAGTCGGAAACGGTTGATGGGAGAATAATAATACGAGACAATTTTGATGCATTATTTAAAAAATATGATAATCTTATAATGTTTGGAGAAGATGTCGGAAAAATTGGTGACGTAAATCAGGGTATGGAGGGTATGCAGAAAAAATATGGTAAAATTAGAGTGTCAGACACGGGGATAAGAGAATCAACAATTATTGGGCAGGGAATAGGATTGGCGTACCGAGGACTTCGTCCGATAGCAGAGATCCAATATTTGGACTATATTCTTTATTGCTTACAAATATTAAGTGATGATTTAGCTACAATGACCTATAGAACTGTAGGACAGCAATTTGCACCTCTAATAGTAAGAACAAGAGGTCATCGTTTAGAAGGAATTTGGCATTCAGGTTCTCAAATGGGCGGATTAATCAATTTACTAAGAGGTATTTATATTTTGACACCACGCAATATGACTCAAGCTGCTGGTTTTTACAATATGCTCATGAAAATTAAGCAACCTGCTATAGTGATTGAATCTCTGAATGGATATCGAGTTAAAGAAAAAATGCCAGAAAATTTGGGGGAGTTTACTATTCCAATAGGCAAAATAGAAACTATTTTAGATGGAAAGGATATTACAGTTTTATCTTATGGTTCTACATTGAGAATTGTTGAGAATACAGCAAAAAGATTATTACAGGAAGGAATTTCAATTGAAATAATTGATTTACAGTGTTTGTTACCGTTTGATATTAAAAATGAAATTAAAGAAAGTATAAGAAAAACAAATCGTTTATTAATTGTAGATGAAGATGTTCCAGGAGGTGCATCGGCTTATATACTAGATCAACTAGTCGAAAAACAAAATATATTTAATCTACTTGACTCCACTCCCAAATTATTAACAGCAAAGGCACACAGACCGGCTTATGGAAGTGATGGTGATTACTTTTCTAAACCGTCGCAGGACGACATTTTTGAGGCAGCATATGAAATTATGAATGAATATGATCCCATTAAGTATCCTATTATCTCTGGTAAATAAAAACTAATTTTTGATTGAAAAAAGTTTTAAGATCAGTTCTTCAAGAAGTGTTTCATCCTTTTTATTGTACCCCCCAATACCCTTTGATTTTAAATCAGCTTCCAAAATATATTCAAGTGCTTGAGAAATTTGTTTTACAGAAAATCTTTCTGAAACCCTTTTATATTCTTCTATAAAGTAGGGATTAATACCAACTCTACTTATGTCATTTCCAACAGTTTTCAATAGAATCAGTTTTTGAAAGTAAGTGTGTAATGAGCCCAAAATAAGTACAATTGGGTTTTCTTTTGAATTATTACTCAAGAACTTCACAATTTGAAATGCCTTTGAAAAATATCCTAACCCAATAGCACTCTGTAATTCGAAAGTATTAAAATCTTTACTTATCCCTATATATTTTTCGATGTGTTCTTGATTTACTATTTCACCCTCAGAAACTATAATTTTTAATTTTTTTAATTCTCTGTCTAGCCTACTTAAATTATTTCCAATATTTGAAATTAGTAATTCAATTGCATGAGGAGAGATATCTAATCTAATACTAGAAGCAAATGATTTGATCCAATTAAGTACTTGATTATCATGTAAACTTTTAAAATCTCCACATTCACCATATATTTTAGCATTTTTGTATAGCTTTTTTCTTTTATCAAATTCTTTGTATTTGTAACAAAAAATAATTATTGAATGATCAGAGGGCTGGGATAAGTAGTTTGCTAAAAAATCATATTCGGTGGTACGCATTTTTTGAGCCTCTTTTACTATTATCAGATTGTATTTTGATAACATTGGAAAGCGTCTTGCTGATTCTATTATTTCAGATGCACTTGCCTCTTGACCATAAAATTTTATGAAATCAAATTCGTTTGAAGATTCTTGTACAATTTTATTTATTAAAATAGATGAAATAGAATCTATGAAATAAGTTTCTTTTCCTGATAACAGATAAAAAGGGGAATAATTCTCCTTATTAATATTTGAGAGTATTTTATTATAGTCTTGCATCTAAAAATTTTATTGCAACTT
>ENA-OSEY01002755-OSEY01002755.1-marine-metagenome-genome-assembly--contig:-NODE-2755-length-11130-cov-4.948068_pt1 | contig 11130 bp, 20 predicted proteins | sample MGYA00248465_ERZ534230 | MGnify/ENA primary metagenome ERZ534230 (study PRJEB26409, sample SAMN06344110) | marine metagenome | isolation source: Sea water from surface | place: Atlantic Ocean:Southern... | reverse complement strand
TCAAGAAGCTGACTGAAGGTCTGACCAAGACCGGCGGTCGCAACAATTCCGGTCACGTGACAGCATGGCATCGTGGCGGCGGGCACAAGCGGCGCTACCGCATGGTTGATTTCAAGCGGACCAAGTCCGGCATGATGGCGACCGTCGAGCGTCTGGAATATGATCCGAACCGCACCGCCTTCATCGCCCTGATCACCTACGAAGACGGTGAGCAGAGCTACATCCTGGCGCCGCAGCGCCTGGCTGTCGGCGACAAGGTGATGTCCGGCGTCGGTGCCGACATCAAGCCGGGCAACGCGCTGCCGCTGCAGAACATCCCAGTCGGCACGCTCGTCCACAATGTCGAGCTGAAGCCCGGCAAGGGCGGCCAGCTGGCCCGTTCGGCAGGCACCTATGTGCAGCTTGTCGGCCGTGACCGCGGTTATGCAATCCTGCGCCTGACCTCTGGTGAGGTTCGCCTCGTCCGCGGCGAGTGCATGGCATCCATCGGTGCCGTGTCCAACCCGGACCAGCAGAACACCAAGATCGGCAAGGCCGGCCGCAACCGCTGGAAGGGCAAGCGCCCGCATGTCCGCGGTGTGGTCATGAACCCGATCGACCACCCGCATGGTGGTGGTGAGGGCCGTACCTCGGGTGGCCGTCATCCGGTGACCCCGTGGGGCAAGCCTACCAAGGGCAAGCGCACTCGTTCGAACAAGAAGACGGACCGCCTGATTATGCGGCGCCGCAAGCCATAAGGGGCGACAAGACATGGCACGTTCTGTTTGGAAAGGTCCTTTTGTCGACGGCTATCTTCTGAAGAAGGCCGACAAGGTCCGTGAATCCGGCCGCAGCGAAGTGATCAAGACCTGGTCGCGTCGTTCGACCATCCTGCCGCAATTCGTCGGACTGACCTTCGGCGTTCACAACGGCAACAAGTTCATTCCGGTCTCCATCAGCGAGGACATGGTCGGGCACAAGCTCGGCGAGTTCGCGCCGACCCGTACCTATTACGGTCACGCGGCCGACAAGAAATCAAAGCGGTAGAGGCAGGCATGGGTAAGCAAGCTAAACCAAGAGTTCTGGCAGACAGTGAAGCCAAGTCGGTGCTGCGCAACCTGCGCATCAGCCCGCAGAAGCTGAATCTGGTCGCTGCGATGATCCGGGGCATGGACGCCAACAAGGCGCTCGCCACGCTGACCTTCTCGCGCCGCCGCATCGCCGGTGACGTCAAGAAGGCGCTGCAGTCGGCCATCGCCAACGCCGAGAACAACCATTCGCTGGATGTCGACCGTCTGTTCGTCAAGGAAGCCTATGTCGGCAAGGCGCTGGTCATGAAGCGTTTCAAGGCCCGCGCACGTGGCCGCGGCGCCCGCATCCTGAAGCCGTTTTCGCACCTGACGATCGTCGTTGGTGAAAGAGGAGACCAGTAGATGGGTCAGAAAATCAAACCGATCGGTCTGCGTGTTGGCATCAACCGGACCTGGGACTCGCGCTGGTATGCAGGCCGCAACTACGGCGAGCTGCTGCATAAGGACATCGAGCTTCGCAGCTATCTGATGGACCGTCTCAAGCAGGCCGCCATCAGCCGCGTCGTCATCGAGCGTCCGGCAGGCCGCGCCCGCGTCACCATCCATGCTGGCCGTCCGGGCCTGATCATCGGCAAGAAGGGCCAGGACATCGAGCGCCTGCGCGCCGACCTGTCGAAGAAGGTCGGCAGCGAGGTCAGCCTGAACATCGTCGAGGTCCGCAAGCCCGAGATCGACGCCAAGCTGATCGCCGAGAACATCGCGCAGCAGCTGGAGCGCCGCGTCGGCTTCCGCCGCGCCATGAAGCGCGCCGTCCAGTCGGCCATGCGTCTCGGCGCACAGGGCGTCCGGATCAACTGCGCCGGCCGTCTTGGCGGTGCCGAGATCGCCCGTACCGAATGGTACCGCGAAGGCCGTGTGCCGCTTCACACCCTGCGTGCCGAGGTTGATTACGGCGAAGGCTCCGCCTTCACCACCTACGGTGTCTGCGGGATCAAGGTTTGGGTCTTCAAGGGTGAAGTGATGGCCCACGACCCGATGGCCCAGGACAAGCGTCTTGCCGAGCAGCAGTCCGGCCCGGCGCCGCGGTCAAACGGTTAATCGAGAGGAGTTGGGTAGATGCTCTCGCCGAAGAGAACCAAGTTCCGTAAGGCTCACAAGGGCCGGATCCACGGCAATGCCAAGGGCGGAACACAGCTGAATTTCGGAGCCTATGGCCTGAAGGCCGTAACGCCCGAGCGTGTGACCGCGCGCCAGATCGAGGCCGCGCGTCGTGCGATCACGCGTCACCTTCGTCGTGCCGGCCGTGTCTGGATCCGTGTGTTCCCGGATGTGCCTGTCTCGTCGAAGCCGGCTGAAGTCCGGATGGGTAAAGGTAAAGGCTCGCCCGAGTTCTGGGTGGCCCGGGTCAAGCCTGGCCGGATCATGTTCGAGATTGACGGTGTTCCGTGGGATCTTGCCAAGGAAGCTCTGACGCTCGCCTCGGCCAAGCTGCCCCTCGACACCCGCATCGTTCGCCGTCTCGGCGACGCTGACTAAGGGAGAGGCTGATGGCAACCGTTAAGGCCGAAGAGCTTCGTGCAAAGACCGCAGACGAGCTGAAAGACCAGCTTGTCGACCTGAAGAAGGAGCAGTTCAACCTGCGCTTCCAGACGGCTGGCGGCCAGAATGAAAACCCGGCGCGCGCACGTATCGTTCGCCGCGAGATCGCCCGTATCAAGACCGTTCTTGGCGAAAAGTCCAAGACGGCTGCAGCGGCGCAGTAAGGAAGTCGAGTTATGCCGAAGCGAGTCATGCAGGGCACGGTGGTCAGCGACAAGAACGACAAGACGGTTACCGTCCTCGTCGAGCGCAGGATCATGCACCCGGTTTATAAGAAGTTCATCACCAAGTCGAAGAAGTTCGCGGCACATGATGCCGAGAACCGCTGCAAGCAGGGTGATACGGTACGCATCCGCGAATGCGCGCCCTTGTCGAAATCAAAGAGCTACGAAGTCATCTACGACGACGCAGCCGCCAACTGAGGGGTGCCGATATGATCCAGATGCAGTCAAACCTCGAGGTTGCCGATAACTCCGGTGCGCGCCGTGTGCAGTGCATCAAGGTTCTCGGCGGCTCCGGCCGCAAGGTTGCGGGTGTCGGCGATGTCATCGTCGTCTCGGTTAAGGAAGCCATTCCGCGTGGCAAGGTGAAGAAGGGTGACGTGCACCGCGCCGTGATCGTTCGCACCGCCAAGGAAATCCGCCGTCCCGACGGCAGCGCCATCCGCTTCGACCGGAATGCCGCTGTGCTGCTGAACAAGCAGGACGAGCCGATCGGCACGCGTATTTTCGGACCGGTGACGCGCGAGCTTCGCAGCCGGAAATTCATGAAAATCGTTTCGCTGGCACCGGAGGTGCTGTAATGGCGCAGAAATTCAAGATCAAGAAGGGCGATCAGGTTGTCGTCACTACCGGCCGCGACAAGGGCCGCCGTGGCGAGGTGATCCAGGTGCTTCGTGAAGAGAACCGTGTTCTCGTTCAGGGCTGCAATATGGTCAAGCGGCATACCCGCCCGACCCAGGCAAGCCCCGGCGGCATCATCAACAAGGAAGCCCCGCTTCATATTTCGAATGTTGCCCACATCGACCCGGACAGCGGTAGCGCCACGCGCGTCGGCTACGAGGTCAAGGACGGCAAAAAGGTTCGGATCGCCCGTCGGTCCGGCAAGGCCCTCGACTAATCAGGGCTCAAGGAGACAAAGCTGAGATGAAAACGCGTTTGGAAGAACATTACCATGCGGCTGTTCGCCCGGCTCTCATGGAGAAATTCGGCTACAAGAACACTCTTGAAGTGCCGAAGATCGAAAAGATCATCATCAACATGGGCGTCGGCGAGGCGGTGCGCGACTCGAAGAAGATTGAGCATGCGACCCGTGACCTTGCCGCCATCACCGGCCAGAAGCCTGTTGTCACCCGTGCCAAGCGTGCCAACGCGGCGTTCAAGCTGCGCGCCGGCATGCCGATCGGCTGCAAGGTGACCCTGCGCCGGGACAGGATGTACGAATTCATGGATCGTCTGGTGAACATCGCGCTGCCGCGCGTCCGCGACTTCCGCGGTCTGAACGGCAAGAGCTTTGACGGCCGTGGCAACTATGCCATGGGCATCAAGGAGCAGATCGTGTTCCCGGAGATCGATTACGACCAGGTTGATGAGGTCCGCGGCATGGACATCATCGTTGTTACCTCCGCACGGACGGATGACGAGGCACGCGAGCTTCTCGCGAACTTCCAATTCCCGTTCGTCAAAGCCTAAGGAAGCGAACGATGGCTAAGAAAAGCGCCGTTGAGAAGAACAACCGCCGCAAGCGTATGGTCGCCCGCAAGGGTGCACGCCGGCAGGCCCTGCGGGCTACGATCCGCGACCGGTCCCTGCCGATGGAAGAACGGTTTGCGGCCGTGCTGAAACTTTCCGAAGAGCCGCGCGACAGCGCCCGGACACGGATCCGCAATCGTTGCGAGCTATCCGGCCGTCCGCGTGGTTACGACCGGAAACTGAGAATGTCGCGCATTGCGCTCCGTGACCTTGCCTCGATGGGCCAGGTTCCCGGTGTCGTGAAGTCGAGCTGGTAAGCGAGGAGAAATAGATCATGGCAATGAGCGATCCTCTCGGTGATATGCTGACCCGCATCCGCAACGGACAGAGTGCTGGCAAGACTGTCGTCTCCAGCCCGGCGTCGCGGTTCCGCAGCAATGTGCTCGAGGTCCTGAAGCGTGAAGGCTACATCCGCAACTATTCCAGTGTGGATGTCCGCCCCGGCATCAGGGAACTCAAGATCGAGCTGAAATATCATGACGGTGAGCCGGTGATCTCCGAGATCAAGCGCGTCTCGCGCCCCGGCCGTCGTGTCTATTACGGCATCCGTGACCTTCCGCGTGTCTATAACGGGCTTGGCATCGCCATCCTGTCGACCCCGCGCGGCGTTCTGTCTGACACTGAAGCTCGTACCGCGAATGTCGGTGGCGAGGTTCTGTGTCACGTATTCTAGGGAGGCTGCACAATGTCCCGCGTAGGAAGCAGTGCGATTACCATCCCGGCCGACGTGACGCTGTCGAATGACGGTGGCGTGATTGTCGTGAAGGGCAAGAACGGCGAGCTCAGCACAATGCTGCACAGCGATGTTGAGCTGTCGGTCGCCGACAATGTCGCGACCCTCAAGCCGGCCCGTGATACCCGTCAGGCCAAGGCGCTGTGGGGAACCATGCGCTCCAACCTGAACAACATGGTTGTCGGCGTCACGGAAGGGTTCACCCGCAAGCTCGAGATCAACGGCGTTGGTTACCGGGCCGCGATGCAGGGCAACAAGCTCGTCCTGTCCCTCGGTTTCAGCCATCCGGTTGAGATGGAGGTCCCGGCCGGCCTGAAGGTTGCTGTCGAGAACAACACCAGTGTGACCATCACCGGTGCCGACAAGCAGCTTCTTGGCCAGTTCGCCTCGGAAGTGCGCGCCAAGCGCCCGCCCGAGCCGTTCAAGGGCAAGGGTGTGAAATATGCGGACGAATACATCGTCCGCAAAGAAGGCAAGAAGAAGTAGGGGCACGAAGATGTTTTCATCCAAGCAACTTTTCGAGCGCCGCCGCGCCCGCAACCGGGCCGCGCTGAAGCGTGTATCTTCGGGCCAGCCGCGTCTGTCTGTGCATCGTTCCTCGAAGCACATCTATGCGCAGGTGATCGATGACAATTCCGGCCAGACGCTGGCGGCTGCCTCGACCCTCGAGGCGGATCTGAAGGGCCAGGGCGTTACCAGCAACAGCACCGCCGCTGCCGCCGTTGGCAAGCTCGTCGCCGAGCGTGCCAAGGAAAAGGGCGTCGAGATCGTGGTCTTCGACCGCGGTGGCTACATCTACCACGGTCGTGTGAAGGCCCTCGCCGAGGCCGCACGCGAAGCCGGACTGAAATTCTAGGGAGCTCTGAGAGATGGCACGTAATAACGACAGGCAGGATCGCAGCGCCGCCCGCGAGGAGCCGGAACTCCTCGAGAAGCTCGTCGGCATCAACCGTGTTGCCAAGGTGGTCAAGGGTGGTCGCCGTTTCGGCTTCGCCGCTCTCGTCGTCGTCGGTGACGGCCGTGGCCGCGCCGGTTTCGGTACCGGCAAGGCACGCGAGGTTCCCGAGGCAATTCGCAAGGCAACCGAGGGCGCCAAGCGCAACATGGTCCGTGTGCCGCTCCGTGACGGACGCACCCTGCACCATGACATCAAGGGCCGTTATGGCGCCGGCCGTGTGCTGCTCCGTGCGGCCCAGGCTGGTACCGGCATCATTGCCGGTGGCCCGATGCGCGCTGTCTTCGAGGTGCTGGGTGTGCAGGACGTCGTCGCCAAGTCGATCGGATCCTCCAACCCGCACAACATGATCAAGGCGACCTTTTCGGCGCTGACCGGCATGCAGGCACCGCGCAGCGTTGCCCAGAAGCGTGGCAAGCGTGTGGCCGATGTGCTCGGCAGCAAGCGCGGCAGCGACGATCAGGCCGCAGCGTCCTGACAGGGAGAAGAAGTATGGCTTCGAAAACAGTACGCGTGACGCAGACCCGCAGTGCCATTGGCCGCCTCGGCAGCCAGCGCAAGACACTGATCGGTCTCGGCCTGAACAAGATCGGCCGCACCCGCGAGCTCGAGGATACCCCTGCCGTTCGCGGCATGATCAACAAGGTCAAGCACCTGGTCCGCGTCGAGGGCGAGTGAGCTGTCAAAGCAGAATGGCGCCCGGCGGGTGCCTTCGAGGAGTGAATGATGAAACTCAACGAAATCAGTGACAATCCTGGTGCTACCAAGAACCGCAAGCGCGTTGGACGCGGCATCGGTTCGGGAACCGGCAAGACGTCGGGTAGCGGTCACAAGGGTCAGAAGGCACGTTCCGGCGTGTCGATCAACGGCTTCGAGGGCGGCCAGATGCCGATCCATCGCCGTCTGCCGAAGCGTGGCTTCACCAACATCTTCCGCAAGCAGTATGTCGAGGTGAACCTCGGCCGCCTGCAGGCCGCGATTGATGCTGGCAAGCTCGACGCCAAGAAGCCGGTTGATTCCGCCGCCCTTCTGGGTGCCGGCGTGATTTCCAAGCCGCGCGACGGCGTGCGCATCCTCGGCAAGGGCGAACTGACCGCCAAGAAGCTCGAGATCCATGCTGCAGGCGCGTCGAAGGCGGCCATCGCGGCTGTCGAGGCGGGCGGGGGCAAGATCGTCCTTCCGGCCGGCGACGACCAGGGCTGACGGCAGCCTGAATGGCGAGAAGGTAGGCAGGAATGGCAACCACCGCAGAACGTATGGCAAGCGGCGTCGGCTTCGGCGCCCTCGCAAAGGCCGAGGAGCTCAAGAAGCGCCTCTGGTTCACCGTTGGTGCGCTGATCATCTATCGTCTCGGGACGTACCTGCCGCTTCCGGGGATCGACCCCGGGGCGCTGTCGGATATTTTCTCGCAGCAATCCTCGGGCATCCTCGGGATGTTCGACATGTTCTCGGGCGGCGCACTTGGCCGTATGACCATTTTCGCCCTGAACATCATGCCGTACATTACCGCGGCCATCATCATGCAGCTGATGACCGCCGTCGTTCCGACTCTCGAACAGATGAAGAAGGACGGCGAGGCCGGCCGCAAGCAGATCAACCAGTATACGCGTTACCTGACTGTGCTTCTGGCGACTGTGCAGGGCTACGGCATCGCCGTCGGCCTTGAGTCAGCCTCGGGTGTTGTCAGCGATCCGGGCATGTTCTTCCGGATTACGACGGTAACCACCCTTGTCGGTGGCACGCTGTTCCTGATGTGGCTTGGCGAGCAGATCACAAGCCGCGGCGTCGGCAACGGCATCTCGCTGATCATTTTCTCCGGCATTGTGGCCGAGGTGCCCTCGGCAATCGCCGGCACGCTCGAGCTCGGCCGGACGGGCGCGCTGTCCGCATTCCTGATCATCGGCGTGTTCCTGATGGCCATCGCCGTCATCGCCTTTATCGTCTTCATCGAGCGTTCGGTCCGCAAGATCGTCGTCCAGTACCCGAAGCGCCAGCACGGCAACAAGGTCTTCGGCGGCGATCAGTCCTTCCTGCCGATGAAGATCAACGTGCCGGGCGTGATCCCGCCGATTTTCGCCTCATCGCTGCTGTTGATGCCGGTATCGATCATCAACCTGAGCGGCGGTACCGCTGGCGGTGCCGACTGGCTCGTGACGCTGAACGCGCTTCTCGGACGTGGACAGCCGCTCTATCTCGGCATCTATATGGGCCTGATTGTCTTCTTCGCCTTCTTCTATACGGCAATCGTGTTCAATCCGCAGGACACGGCGGAAAACCTGCGCCGCAACGGTGGCTACATTCCGGGCATCCGCCCTGGCAAGACCACGGCCGATTACCTGGACAACATCCTGACCAGGCTGACGGTTCTTGGCGCGGCATACCTGTCCTTTGTCTGCCTGCTTCCCGAAATCCTGATCAGCCAGTATTCGGTGCCGTTTTATCTCGGTGGCACATCGCTTCTTATCGTGGTGACCGTCACGCTCGACACTGTCGGCCAGATCCAGTCGCATCTTCTTGCGCACCAGTATGAAGGCCTTGTGAAGAAGTCGAAGCTGAAAGGGCGCAACCGATGAACATCATCCTGTTCGGAGCCCCCGGTGCCGGCAAGGGCACGCAGGCCAAGCGTCTTGTCGAGGCGCGCGGACTGGTGCAGCTGTCGACCGGCGACATGCTTCGTGCCGCGATCGACGCCGGAACCGAGCTCGGCCTTCGCGCCAAGGAAATCATGGATCGCGGCGACCTCGTGTCGGACGAGATCATTCTCGGCATGATTGCCGAGCGCATGGACAGCCCGGACTGCGCCAATGGCGTGATCCTTGACGGCTTTCCGCGCACCGTCGCACAGGCCGAGGGCCTGGACGCGATGCTTGAGCAGCGCGGCCTTGCACTTGATCACGTCATAGAGATCAGCGTTGATGAGGATGCGCTTTTCGCGCGGATCGAGAACCGCGCCGCCGAGACCGGCGGCTCGCGCGCGGACGACAATGCCGAGACGCTTCGCAAGCGCCTCGCGGTCTATCACGAGAATACGGCGCCGCTTCTGCCCTACTACGATGGTAAGGGCCTTTTGAAGACGGTCGACGGTATGGTTTCGATTGATGAAGTCGGTCAGGCGATCGACGGAATACTGGGGTAACAACAACGCGTTGAGGTTGACTGTAAGGGCCAAAAGCCTATAATCCGCCACCTTCTAGATATTCAGAAGTGATGCGGGTCCGTCCTGGGGGACGGTGGTCCGATATGGTCGTAGTTTGACGGGCGCCGGAGCAGTGGCGTCAATTCTGAAGGGAGCCAGACAGTGGCACGAATTGCGAGTGTAAATATTCCCACCAAGAAGCGGGTGGAAATCGCACTGACCTACATTCACGGCATCGGCCGGACCAGCGCGAAAAGCATCTGCGAACGCGCTGCCATTCCTGATGAGCGCCGCGTTGCCGACCTGTCAGAGGACGAGCTGACGAAGATCCGCGAGATCATCGACGCCGACTATCTGGTCGAGGGCGACCTCCGCCGGAAGACCTCCATGGACATCAAGCGGTATCTGGACCTTGGCTGCCTGCGCGGCCTGCGTCATCGCCGCAACCTGCCGGTTCGTGGCCAGCGCACGCATACCAATGCGCGCACCCGCAAGGGTCCGGCCAAGCCGATCGCCGGCAAGAAGAAATAACAGCGGACACCGAGGAGTAAGCAAATGGCAAAGCAACCTTCGCAAGGCCGGGTCCGTCGTCGCGAGCGGAAGAACATCACCAGTGGTGTGGCTCACGTCAATTCGACCTTCAACAACACCATGATCACCATCACCGATGTCCAGGGCAACACCATCGCCTGGGCCTCTGCCGGTGGCATGGGTTTCAAGGGCTCGCGCAAATCGACCCCGTTCGCGGCGCAGATGGCCGCCGAGGACGCGGGAAAGAAAGCCGCCGAGCATGGTATGAAGTCTCTCGACGTGCAGGTGCGCGGTCCGGGCTCCGGCCGGGAATCCGCTCTTCGGGCGCTGCAGGCGGTCGGTTTCAACGTCACATCGATCCGTGACGTGACCCCGATCCCGCATAACGGCTGCCGTCCGCGCAAGCGTCGCCGCGTCTGATCAGACCCGCGATTGCCCTGCGCGTCGCACGCCGGCCTGCGGGGCCGGCGTTGCCGAAACTGGATACTGTTCGCATAAAGGAACACCACTATGATTGAAAAGAACTGGTTGGACCTGAAAAAGCCCGACGAGCTGGAAATCAAGCAGTCCGAATACAACCCGAGCCAGGCGGTGATCGAGGTTGGACCATTCGAGCGTGGCTTTGGCGTGACCATCGGTAACGCGCTCCGCCGTGTTCTGCTCTCCTCGCTTCAGGGTTCGGCCATCTCGGCCGTCCAGATTCAGGGCGTGGTTCACGAGTTCTCGTCGATCCCGGGTGTTCGCGAGGACGTGACCGACCTTGTTCTGAACCTTAAGGGCGTGGCTGTCCGCGTCGATGACGATTCGCCGAAGCGCCTGCGTCTTGCCGCAGAAGGCCCGGCGACCGTGACCGCCGGCATGATTTCCGAATCCGCGGGCGTCGAGATCATGAATCCGGACCATGTACTGTGCCAGCTCGACAAGGGCGCGTCGGTTTCGATGGAACTGACCGTGACCTCGGGCAAGGGCTATGTCCCGGCCGGCAGCATGCGCAGCGAGGATTCGCCGATCGGCCTCATTCCGATCGACGCGATCTACAGCCCGGTGCGCCAGGTCGCCTACAAGGTGGACAATGCCCGTGTCGGTCAGATCACAGACTATGACAAACTGCTCCTGACCGTCGAGACCGACGGTTCGGTCACGCCCGAGGACGCCGTCGCTTATGCCGCGCGCATCCTGCAGGAGCAGCTCCAGCCCTTCATCAATTTCGAAGAGCCGAAGGAGCAGCCGAGCGACGAGGAGAACGAAGACCTGCCGTTCAGCCGCAACCTGCTTCGTAAGGTCGACGAGCTGGAGCTTTCGGTCCGCTCGGCGAACTGCCTTAAGAACGACAACATCGTCTATATCGGCGATCTGGTGCTGAAGACCGAGTACGAAATGCTTCGTACGCCGAACTTCGGCCGCAAGTCGTTGAA
>ENA-OSEY01002753-OSEY01002753.1-marine-metagenome-genome-assembly--contig:-NODE-2753-length-11133-cov-3.237337_pt1 | contig 11133 bp, 7 predicted proteins | sample MGYA00248465_ERZ534230 | MGnify/ENA primary metagenome ERZ534230 (study PRJEB26409, sample SAMN06344110) | marine metagenome | isolation source: Sea water from surface | place: Atlantic Ocean:Southern... | reverse complement strand
TCATTTAATTTAAAAAATGAAGGTCATCAGGTTTTTGAGGCAAAGGATGGTGAGGCAGGTATTGATAAAGCTAGAAATAATAACCCAGATTTAATATTATTAGATCTTATGCTCCCTGGAATTCAAGGTCTCGACGTTTGTAGAATTATAAAATCTGATCAAGAAACAAAGGAAATACCTATTATAATGGTGACTGCTTTGGGGCAGGAGGAAGATATTGTGAAAGGCCTTGAAACAGGTGCTGATGATTACATAACAAAACCCTTCAGTATTAAAGTTCTAATAGCTAGAGTAAACGCGGTTTTAAAGAGGTCAATTGAAGTTGGGGAAGATAAAAGTAAAGATATTTTAATTAATGGAATAAATATAAAAACAAGGTCTAGAGAGGTTTGGGTCAACAAAAACCCAATAAACGACTTAACATTTTCCGAATTTCAAATTTTATACTTGCTTGCAGGTCATCCAGGTTGGGTCTTTACCCGTTATCAAATCATTGATAAAATACGAGGTGATAATTACCCGGTAACAGATCGCTCAGTAGATTTTCAAATTGTGGGTCTTCGCAAAAAACTTGGAGATGCAGGTAAGTTAATAAAAACTGTGCGAGGTGTAGGATACCGGTTTACACCGGATGAGAAATAGACCACTTTATTTACAGTTATTATACTTTGTAATACCTATTTATATAATAGGGTGGGGATTACAATACTATTTTATTGGTCCATTCATTGAAAGATTTTATCTGGATGAGGCGAGAGAGCACCTTACATCTAAAGCACACCTAATTCAATCAGGTATAGATACAAAAAGAGAAAATGTAAGCTTACAAGATTTTGTAATGAAATCAAGCAAGTTATCAGAAATACGAATAACAATTCTGGACACTAATGGTGTCGTTTTAGCAGACTCAGAAGAGGATCCTGCTCTAATGGAAAATCATAGAACGGTAAATAAGCGAGAGGAAATTGAAGTTGCTATAAAAAAAGGTGTTGGAAGATCACAAAGGTATAGCACCACGATTAATGAGGATATGTTGTATGTAGCGATCTTAGCAAACATTCAAAATTCTTTTTTTATCATTAGAACCTCAGAATCAATGTTATCATTGAGCACGGGTATTGACACAGCGAGACAAAGAATTGTTCTAATCAGTATAATAATATTAATTGTAATAATACCTGCTGTGATTCTCACGTCTAGATTTATCACAAGACCACTATTTGTCATTGGAAAGGCTGCAGAAAAAATATCGAAAGGAGATTTATTGGAGCCTATACCTGATTTTCAAAATAAAATCTTTTCGAATACTAAAGAAATCAATTCAATTAGTATAGCTTTAAACGATATGGCAAAGGAGCTTAACAAAAAAATTAAAACAATTACCAAGGAGAAAAACGAGCAAAAAAACATATTAAATTATATCAACTTAATCCAATATTCAATGTCAGAAGGTCTTATCGCTGTAGACCTTAATAATAGAATTTCAGCAATCAATAAAGCAGCTGCGTCCCATTTAGATTTGCATAGAAAAAAAGACATTGATAAGCCATTTGATAAAAGAATAAAAAATAAACCGATTAAAAAAATAATAAAGTCAATTTTAAAAAAACAAAGACCCATAACTAAAGAGATTAGAATCGGGCAAATGAAAAAAATGTTTTTTATTGTTAATGGTAAGGTTCTTAAAGACCAAAAGTTAAAACCAGTTGGCTGCCTCATTGTAATGACTGATGTTACAAGGTTAAAACAACTAGAAGCTATGAGGAGAGTTTTTGTTGCTAATGTGAGTCACGAGCTTAAAACGCCAATAACATCGATAGGTGGTTATATTGAAACAGCTCAAAAAGACATATCTCTTAAAACAAAAAATGAATTTTTAGAAAAAGCAATAAACCAAAACAATCGTTTGAACTCTATCATTGATGATCTCTTGAGGCTTTCAAGGATTGAAGCTATAGAAGATGAAGATGCATTTACTCTTTCCACTCAAAAACTTTTACCTATTATCGAAGGAAGTGTGGAGGATATAAGAGAAAATATTAAAAAATATGGTATCAAAGTCGTCATAGAATGCTCAAAAGATATATATGCAAAAATTGACTCTCAATTAATGCGAGAAGCATTAATAAACTTACTTGAAAATGCAATTAAATATGGTGTTGATAACTCTACTGTAATTATATCAGTTAAAAGAAAATCTAATAAAATACTAATTGACATTGAAAATAAAGGAGAGTTAATTCCAGAAAAAGAACGTGACAGAATATTTAATAGATTTTATAGACTTGATAAATCAAGAAGCAAAAAAACCGGAGGAACAGGTCTTGGTTTAGCAATAGTTAAGCATATATCAATAGTACATAACGGGACTATTGAAGTTCATAAAAGTGATGGCGACACCACTGTTTTTAGATTGACTTTGCCGGTAAGAAAGTCAGGCTAAGCTTTAGCATTTAATAAGCTAGTTTTCCCCTGTTAGATTTTATTCTAACAAATTTCAAACATACCCCAAACAATATTCAAATTTTCCAAAGATAATATTACCTCAGTTTAAATAACTATTTTTCAAATTTCGTGAGGTGAACATGAAAAACTTAAAAATGGGATTTTTATTATTTCTATTATGTTGCTCAACTGTTTTTGCAAATGATTATGGTAATATAATGGGAATAGTTAAGGATTCAGAAACTGAAGAGCCATTGATAGGGGCAAATGTTATAATAAAAGGAACAGCTACTGGTGCAGCAACTGACTACGAGGGAAAGTACTTCATTCAAGGAGCAGAGCCTGGAGTCATTTCTTTGTCTGTATCATACATTGGTTATGAAAATAAAACTTTAGATGGCGTTGAGGTAGTGTCTGGTGAAACAACCAATAGAAATATTAGCATGAATAAAGATGTTGTTTCTATAAAAGGTGTTCAGGTTACAGCTAAGAAAAAGGCAGGTTCAGATATTGAGTCCCTTTCAAGCAAACAGAATGCTTTGGAGATGCAAGACAACATTTCATCTGATCAAATTTCTAAATCTGGTGATAGTCATGTAGCAGATGCTGTACGAAGGGTAACTGGTGTCACTATTATGGAAGATAAGTTTCTCGTAGTAAGGGGTTTGGGTGATCGTTATAGCAGTGCTCAATTAAACTCTGTGGGAATGCCAAGCCCAGAGTCAGATAGGCGATCAGTTCCTTTAGACCTCATTAGCACTGCACTAATATCTGGAATTGATGTAGCTAAAAGTTATCGCCCTGATTTACCAGGTGCCTTTGGAGGTGGTAATGTAAATATTAGAACAAAACTCTATCCATCAAGGACTATTTATAAATTGAAAATAGGTACCGGTGTGTCTGGTAATATTTTACCAGGTGACGAAATGATAACCAACATGTCAGGACCAAATGATTTATTGGGTTTTGACTTTGGTAGATCTAGAGACATCCCCTCTAGTTTTGAGGATGAATTAATTAGTTATGGTAGTATTCCAGAAACATATCTTCCTGATCTTTTAACGCCAATTGTTAGCAATTTTACTGGAGATACTATTGGCTGGAATTCTGATCCAGTAAGAGAATATTTATGGTTTAAAGATGCATATAGAAAAAATAGTCTTTTACCAAATGCTTTTCAGAACTCTACCAAAAAATCTAGTCTGCCGTCTAGTATTAGTTTTACATATGGCACTAAATATGGTGAAGCTAATGATCTTGAAATGGGGTTTTTATTTGATGGAAATTTTTCTAGGAAATCAAAATATAATCAAGAGCGTATGGATCGATACAATGCCTACAATGATCCAAATGATGATGGCACTGTAATAGTTGATCCTGTAACTGGTTTACAAACTATCCAATATGATAAAATACTTCGAAAAGGGTTTATTGGACTTGATAGAGATATTTATCAAACATCATCAAACATTGGAATGAATTTCAGTTTTGGATTAACTATCAGGAAACATTTGAGGTTTGGACTGAGAAATGTTTATACCCATACATCAAAAGATAATTTTACTAGCTCTTCAGGTATGTCAGGTGAATTAACTCATGACTATGCAAATCTATATCCTGGGAAAGATTTCAATGCCTACTTAAATGGCATTTCTTTTAATGGAGAACAGTGGGATGATATTGATGGAGATGGTATTTATGATTCAAATGAATCGTATACAGATAGTAATCAAAATGGTCAGTGGGATGCAGGCGATTCAATTTCCGTTCTGGACGAGAATGGCCTTTTAATTTCACAAAGATATAATGAGAAGGCAATTAACCTCACAACACTATCAATTGAGAACAAGTTTGATTTTCAAAATATTAAAAATGAAATAGACTTTAAGTATACTTTTGGAGAGTCTGATATGTATGAACCATTTGCTGCAAAATCAGAATGGGAATATGTAAGAGATGAACTAGATCCTAGAACAGGTTCATACACATTATATTTAAGAAATGGATCTAATCCAGGCGTGTCATACAATAGTAAAGGGAAAGAAAACATTTATGGTGTTTCATATGACCATCTTATAACGGTTGCTAAAAATACAAAAATAAAATTTGGCTTAAAGGTTGATAGAAAAGAAAGAGATTTTAGACGTCGTTATCTATACATGGATTATTCTCTTTTTTCTTTAGCAACAAATGATTCAATAACCACTTCAAGTATTGATGATATTAACGGCGCTCTTGATAATGATTATTGGGCGACGGTAAACCAATCTGATTCAACAATAAATGAAGGATTAGTTTTTAGTGAAAAAACCAGTGGTTTTGATGGTTATGTTGCTACTGAAGATATAGATGCCGCTTACCTTATGTTTAACTACACATGGAATGAAAACTTACAGATTAGCATAGGTGGAAGACATGAAAATTATAGTATGACCATGAATCCTTATCACCCTGTATTAGGCTATAAACCTTACACCCTAGAAGCGAATGGTACATGGGATGTTGGTGAGACATTTAATGATGTCAATAATAACGGTGTCTGGGATAACGGTGAGTTGTTTGAAGACGTAGAGACGGATACAGCTATTATAAATTTTAAAAATTCATCTAAAAGATTTTTACCTGCTCTCATCATAAACTATTCTTTATCTGAAAAATCAAAAATTCGGTCTTCTTTTTCTAAAACAGTAGCAAGAGCTCAATTTAGAGAATATGCACCATATGTTTTTCAGGAGTTTCTTGGGGCAGATGAAACCATAGGTTATCCTAACTTAAAAAACACAACGATTCAAAGTTCTGATATTAGATACGAATATTTTCCTAAGGGAGTTGAACTAGTTTCACTTGGTATTTTTCAAAAACATTTTACTAGCCCAATTGAGGAATCACTTATTGCTGCAAGTGGTTTATCTTATACAAAATCTTGGCAAAATGGGAAATATGCAGATATCATAGGAATAGAATCTGAATTAAGAAAAGAGTTAAGCATCATTCCAAGTAACATTGGGTTTTTGTTTTTAAATACAAATTTATCGCTCAGTAAATCCGAGGTGGTGCTTCCAGATTCTGTTTTCATTCATAACGCGGTATTAAACGCTCAGGTTGGTTTTCCAAATACTGTAGACAATAATTCTAATAAAAGAGCAAGGCCACTACAAGGCCAATCTAATGTTGTCTTTAATATGGGCCTTAATTTTAAAAATAGATCTGGGTTAGACCTCAATTTAGCATACAATACTTTTAGTAAACGACTTGTAAGGATCTCAAACGAGGTTGCCGGTCATTTCTGGGAAAGACCATTTCACTCTTTGAATTTTGTAGCGAGTAAAAAAATTGGTAATTCTTATAAGATCTCTTTCAAAGCAAATAATCTATTAAATCAATCTGTAAGGATTGCACACTATTATAATGAAAAATATTACACCACCCAAGAGTATAGCCCTGGGCGATCATTTTCAATAAGCATTCAAATGAATAATTAAATAAATCAAAGGAGATAAAATGAATAACAAGTTAATAATGTCATTTTTCATTGCTTTATCAATCAGCTATGCTGAACTGATAACAGTTGATGGAGATATTAGTTCTGATGTAGCATGGACATCGAATAATACATACTACCTCAACAGTCAAGCATTTGTTAAGGATGGTGTTACGCTTACAATAGAAGCAGGTACTGAGATACTCGGTCGTTACGATGCGAACTATTCTGCAGATAATCCGGCTCCATGTTTAGTTGTTGAACAAGGTGGTAAGATTATAGCGCAGGGTACTGCTGAAGCTCCGATCACATTTCGTTCTGAGCTCGATGCAACTGATCCTAACTATGGTAATGGTCGTGGTCTTTGGGGTGGTTTGATCATCAATGGATACGCTCCGATCGCCAATGATGGAGGTACTGCAAACGTAGAAGGTTTAACCGGTGTTCCATATGGTGGAACAGATCCAGATGATAACTCTGGAGTACTTCGTTATGTTCGTGTTTGGAATGGTGGTTCTTCTATTGCTCCAGATAATGAGATCAATGGTATTACTCTTGCAGGTGTTGGTCGTGGTACTACAGTAGAATACTGTGAAGTTGGGTTAAACTTAGATGATGGTTTTGAGATGTTCGGTGGAACAGTTGATCTTAAATATTGTTCAGTGATTGCTGTGGGTGATGATGCATTTGATACAGATGCAGGATACCAAGGTCGTGGCCAGTTCTTACTTGTAGTAAGAGCAGATGATAGTGATAAAGGTCATGAGATGGATAGTAAGACCAATGGTGATTTAGACAGTCAGCCAAGATCTCATCCGCACTTTGCGAATGTTACCGTAATTAGTTCGGTTGCACATGGAGAAGATGCTTTGCGTCTTAGAGAAGGTACTGGTGGAGATTTCCGTAATTACATTATTCATGGTGCAAACGATGGAGTTCGTAATGATGACAATGGATCAGAAGTAGTAACTCAGGATCTAGCAGAAGCCGCAGCGGCAGGACATCCAGATTTCTTATATGTATCTGGAAGTATGGTAATGAATGGGCTTGGTGGTGATCCCTGGGATGATTTTGATGAAGATACCGATGGAACGTGGACAGGTACTTACGTAATGGAATCAGCAGGACTTGCTTACACGGTAGATGCAAATGGTTTACCTGCCAGCTTAGATGTGACTCCCCCAATGAATGGAATAGCGTATCAAGATGTAGACACAGTTATAGAGGACGAATTTTTTGTTCAAACTGATTATAAAGGTGCGTTTTCAAGTGATGAAAATTGGCTAGATGGATGGTCTTACCTTTCTGAAGCAGGGTTACTGTTGAGTGCGGATAATAATTCATCTACTATAGTGGCTGATAGGATTACTTTACATGGCAACTATCCAAATCCATTTAACCCTAGTACGGAAATATCCTTTGAATTAGGCCAAGACTATAAAACTGTTGAGTTAACGGTCTTTAATATGGTTGGGCAATCTGTGTACGAAGTATCTATGGATGATATGGTTGCAGGTTTTCATCGAGTAACATGGAGTGGAAGCAGCTTAGATGGAAAACTTGTACCAAGTGGGCTCTATTTATATCGTATATCTACAGAAACAAAGTCAGTGATCGGTAAAATGACTTTATTAAAATAAAATTCTTGTGTCACCTCACAAGTTAGGTTCACCGATCATGAACCGGAAGGGCGTCTAGAAATAGACGCCCTTTTTATTAGTGTTAAATAAAAACATCAGAAAGCTTTACCTCTATTAAAATAAAATACAGTTAACATTACCTAATCTCCCTTGTAATTTTTTCACAAACCCACAGGATAGAATTATTGTGGCCTAAGCGATTATCCTTCCACGTTCCTGGAAGAGTGATGACTTTCCCCCCTTTTATTAAGGCGTTTTGAGGGTCAAATTCTAATTGCTTGAATGCGCCATCTTGTTCTTTAACTGTTTTCCATTGAGAATACTTTATTTGATCTCTAATAGTATAAGTTTCTTTTTCAGTTAATCTGCAGTGATTATCTTTGAACTTTTTCATTCCAGTTAAAGGAGCAGCAATGCTATGAACGGATATAGGTAAATCATCTGTCCAACTTTCTGCAAACAATGAAGTTACAACACCACCGAGACTGTGTCCCAATACCCACAATGAATCCAAATGGGAATTATTTGAAATCATGTTTTTTAATTCAAAATAAAGAGAATCAGCTGAGTTTTCTGGACAGTTCTCCCAATCATATTTAAAAAACCAAAGAGGAACATTTACTTTGGACAATTCAAAAATTGGATTCACCCATTCTAAACCTTTTCCTCTCCAATTTTTTGGGTAGTAACCATGAACTAAAACAATCCCAAAAGTGGAATCTTTTTCATTCATCCCAAATATTCTATGCATCCCATTTTGCCGATTCACTAAGGATTCATCATATTCTTTTTCATTATTTTTTAAGTCTGTTATAAATATTTTCTTTGAACCTACAGTGCTCTTCGAACAACCCATAAGGAAAAGAAATAGTATAAATAAAAAATTACTCACGAGAAAAATTTCTAATAAACATCAAATAAATTTGGTCTAATATTAGTGTGAATAAAAGAAAAGATTTTAATGTGAAAACCACTATTTCAGATACCAAAACTAAAAAAGACAAAATAAAAAAAATAAAAGAATCCCTACTTCAGCTAAAAAGAAAAGTTTTCATACCTAAATACTTTTAATAAAGTTTTCAGGTAAAGTTATTTGTCTTGATTTTACAATCGAACAACATGTCATTGCTGTTCTATTGCAGTATACATTGTACACTTACTCCTGCTACACTAAAATATTGTTTTTTCAATAATTCAGAACTAAAAAACAATATATTTTTAGCATTTTAATAAATTATCAAAATATGATATTGTTTTAATCAAGAATGAAGATAAAACTAATCTCCGAAACGATAGGCACCTTATTTTTACTTCTCATAGTGGTGGGCTCTGGTATAATGGGTGAAAATTTGACAGAAAACAAAGGAGTAGTTTTACTGGCAAATAGTATAGCAACTGCATTTGGTTTAATCGTTTTGATTTGGACTTTTGGGCCATACTCTGGTGCTCATTTCAACCCTGTTGTTTCTATTGTAATGATGCTTTTGGGCAAGTTAACAAAACAAGATATGTTGTTTTATGTTATTTGCCAATTAATTGGTGGTGTATTGGGTGTAATTTTTGCAAATATGATATTTGATTTAGACATTATATCCATATCTGAGAATAAAAGGTTAACGAGTGGAATTTTTATATCTGAGATCATCGCAACTTTTGGCTTGTTAATAACGATTTTATTGGTTGGCAAACAAAAAACTGAAATGGTAGCTCCTGCAGTTGGATTATATATTGGAGCAGCATACTGGTTTACCTCGTCAACTTCTTTTTCCAATCCAGCTGTTACAATAGCTAGAACCCTTAGTAATACTTTTACAGGAATTATTCCTTCAGACGTAATTCCATTTATATTTGCTCAGTTTATCGGAACATTGATAGTTTATTTTCTTTATAAGCATGTTTATGAATTATAAAGTCAAAACCGTTTTATTTGTTTGTGTGGAGAATGCCTGTAGAAGTCAGTTGGCTGAAGCTATTTCTAATCATTTTTTCCGTGGTCAATTGAAAGCCTTTTCGGCTGGATCAAGCCCTGGAAAGGAAGTCAACCCTAAAGCTATTCGTTCTTTAAATAGCATGGGAATCAATCATAAGGGAAAAACTAAATCAATAAGTCAAGTAGAAGAGAAAAAGTATGACTACATTGTTGGGATGGGATGCGGAGATGCATGTCCAATCATTCCTGGAGCACAAATATTGGAATGGAGTATTCCAGATCCTAAACTTTTTGAATCAAAAAAATTCAATAAAGTAAGAGATATGATAAAAGAAAAAATTGAGTCAGAGTTACTTTAAAAATCAGCGGTTATCATTAAATAAAAGAAAGGAAGTGTTTTTTCACTTCCTTGATCAGGAAAATAAAAAACAGATCCTATTTCTGAAGAGACTTCGTCATTGTGCTTAGTTTTAAAGATAAAATTCACTTCACTACCATAATAAATATCTTTTACAGCACTTCTAAAATTGTGTAAAGCAACAAGTAAATTAGTTCTTTTTAGGATATCGATATTTGCTTTAGCATTTATTTCATTCAGTCCATCATGACCATGGCCAAAGTATTTCTTGTGCAAGTTGTAATCATAGAAACCATGATGTTTGTGCCTTGCGCCAAATTCTTTTGAAAAACCTTCTGCTGTCTCCGTAGATGAATCATCACCAGATATTCGATCTAATCCTAGGAAAACACTATTTAGAAAACCTATACCATCAGATTTATATCCTAGATTAAAAGAAAAAAGACTCGCAGAAACGTCATTATTTGATGATGTTCCTGAACTATTTTGAAGAGTTAACTCGGATTCTAAAGCAAAATTATCTTTTTGACCATTAAACCTCAGACCTATATTGTTATAGGACGCTAATGAGTTTCCCGACCCAAGAAAATCCATATTTCTGAAATTGAGAAAATATACATCATAAACTGAATTTTCCTCCAAAGATGGAATAGTTTTAGTCCAATATACACCATCAATTACAACATCATCTTGGTCATCATGTGATTCATTCATGGTTTCATTAATAAACAAATGCATTAACAATAATTCACCAGATAAGAAACTGTCTTTTCCCAAGAAGCCTTCGAAGCTTCTCCCAATGTTGTTCCAATTATTTTTTGCTATCAACCTTTGATTTCCTAAAGCTAATTCAAACCGACCAACTTTCACAAATTCATAGTCAAAGAAAGGAATTTTTAGATTGCTAAAAGTAAAATATGCCTGATGTAAAAAGGGGGATGCAGTGGTAGCGGTAACTCCAGGGTTGTTTTCTACGTTTCCCAAATATCTAGAGTCTTGTAGAATGAACTTTGCAGAAGCAAATTCACCTAAAATGTCAAGACCTAGACGAGACCGGGTTTCGGTAATTGTTGCAAATGTTTTTTGCCAATCTACGGATGAAGCTTTATCGGTTCTAGCACGGAAACGTAAATTGGCAGACCAGTTATATTCTTGGGATATTCCAAAATCAAGGATTAGGATAAATAAGAAAGCAAGCGGGCGAAAGTAAATTTGTTTTGTGTTTGACATATGTTTTTCTCTTAAGTTTAAAAAAATTGGGGGGAAATTTAACTATATA
>ENA-OSEY01002751-OSEY01002751.1-marine-metagenome-genome-assembly--contig:-NODE-2751-length-11138-cov-5.961758_pt1 | contig 11138 bp, 11 predicted proteins | sample MGYA00248465_ERZ534230 | MGnify/ENA primary metagenome ERZ534230 (study PRJEB26409, sample SAMN06344110) | marine metagenome | isolation source: Sea water from surface | place: Atlantic Ocean:Southern... | reverse complement strand
TGTAGAGTTAATAAATGAGATGGTTTTAAAAGGTATGCCTTTTAGAGATGCATATCTTGAATTAAAAAGTAAATTAAAATCAGGTGAAATAAAGTTTCCAAAGACAGTTAACCATTCTCATATTGGAAGTATTGGAAATTTAGCTCTAGATAAAATAGTTCTCAAGATGAAGGATAACTATTAGATTTATTTCAGCCTATTAATTAGTTAATTTACCTTTTAATATATTTGGTTTATGCATAAGTTAACAAAGTGGTCTTTAACTGCTGCCTTGGCAGGTTTTCTTTTTGGGTTTGATACAGTTGTAATATCAGGTGCAGATCAAAAACTTCAAGAACTTTGGAGCTCAACTGATATTTTTCATGGAAGTGTTGTAATGGCAATGGCTCTTTGGGGAACAGTTGTGGGTGCTATTTTTGGAGGGATTCCAACCAGAAAAATAGGTAGAAAGAAAACTTTGCTTTGGATTGGAATCTTCTATACAATTTCTGCAATAGGTTCTGCATTAGCTAATGATCCAATCACTTTTGCTTTCTTTAGATTCTTAGGAGGTGTAGGTGTTGGGATTTCTGGAATAGCAGCACCAGCATATATATCAGAAATTGCCCCAGCAAAAAACAGGGGTAGGTTAGTTGGTCTATATCAATTTAATTTAGTTAGTGGAATATTAATTGCTTTTCTATCAAACTATTTATTAACTGGAATTGGAGACAATGACTGGAGATATATGATGGGTGTAGAGGCAATACCTGCAATATTATACACTATACTTGTAGTATCTATACCTAAAAGTCCAAGATGGCTTTATTTAAATGGTCAACAAAAAGAAGCAGAAAACATTATAAGATCTGCATACTCACAAAGTGATGCTAATGAATTAATTATTGAAATTAAAAAAGATAACGAGACAAGTTTAAAATCAGAATCAATATTTAAAAAAAAGTACAGTTTTATTTTGATGCTTGCTTTTTTAGTAGCAGCATTTAATCAGTTTTCAGGAATAAATGCATTTTTATATTACGCACCCAGGATATTTGAAGCAGGAGGTTTAGGACAAAGTGCAGCTTTGTTAAATAGCGTTGGTATTGGTTTTACAAATGTTATATTTACTTATGTAGGAATCTCATTAATTGATAAGTTAGGGAGAAGAAGTCTATTGTATATAGGATCAATTGGATATATAATTTCACTTACACTAATAAGCCTATCATTTATTTTAGAATGGGGTGGTGTCATGCTTCCAATTTTTCTTTTTTTATTTATTGCTTCGCATGCAATTGGACAAGGAGCTATAATCTGGGTATATATCTCAGAAATATTTCCCAACCATATTAGAAGTTATGGACAGTCTTTTGGAATTTCTACTCATTGGGTTTTAGCAGCAATTATTCCATCATTAATTCCATTCCTTTTTGGATCTATAGGGCCTGGAATTGTATTTGGATTTTTTGCATTTATGATGGTATTACAATTAATTTTTACGCATTTTATAATGCCAGAAACCAAGGGTGTATCTTTAGAAGATCTTAGTAAGAAATTAATTAAAAACTAAATCTTTTTTACCAAAACATTGCATACAAAAATGCTGTTATAAGTAAAACTCCAAATGCTGCAATGTTAAAAGTGCTATCTGTTGAGAATAATTTTTTTGTAATATTTATTCCTTTCGGATCGTCATTGTTACCTTCCAAATAACTAATTACTGCAATAACAGCAATAGTAGCAATACAAGTATACCCCATTTGGTGCATAAATGGAAGATCAATAAAAATAGATGCATCACTCCATCCTTTTGGAGCAACCTTAAAATACATTGCAATAGGAATCGATAATATTGCTCCCCAAATTGCAGCGTTATTAGTTGCTTTTTTATAGAATAATCCCATTAAAAATACTGCTAAAATTCCTGGACTAACAACACCTGTATATTCTTGAATAAAAATAAATACTTGACCAAGACCTTCAAGCTGGGGTGCAATTAATATTGCAATTAATAAAGCAACAACAACAGTTATTCTACCAACGGTTACCATCTTTGCATCAGATGCGCTTTTATTGAAATGAGATTTATATATATCCATTGTAAAAATAGTTGAAGTTGAATTAAGCATTGAGGCTAAAGATGATACAATAGCTGCAGCTAAAGCTGCAAGAATCAAACCTTTAACTCCAGCAGGAATGAAATTCTTAATTAACCATGGAGCAGCATTGTCATTTGCAAAGCTACCGTCTGAGTATATAAAACCTGGATCAACTGAAGCTGCAGTAAGCATTCCTGTATCATCTAAATTCATTACATAAGCAATAATACCAGGTAAAACAACAATTACAGGGATAATCAACTTAAGAAATGCAGCAAAAGCAATCCCTTTTTGACCTTCTGCTAAACTCTTTGCAGCCAAAGTTCTTTGAATAATATATTGGTTAAATCCCCAATAATAAAGGTTTGCAACCCACATTCCACCAATTAAAACAGCAATGCCTGGGAGATCGAACCATGCATCTCTTCCGTTTGGGGTTATTATTTCACCTTTTGATAATATCATTGAAAATCTTTCAGGTGCTTTTTCAAATACATGCTTTAGTCCATCGATAACTCCTCCTGAATCTGTTACATTGGTAAGTGCAAAATAGGTCATTAAAAGTCCACCAAAAATTAAGATTATCACTTGAATGACATCTGTCCAAGCTACCGAGGCAAGTCCTCCCCATAAAGAATATGCAAGTGCAAATAAACTTAACCCAATTATACTATTTAGTATAATTGACCCATCACCAACACCTACAATAGTATCTAATGCCTTACCTCCAAGAAATAAAACTGTTGTAAGGTTTACAAACACAAAAAGTGCTATCCAAAATACGGCAAGTATAGTTTTTAAATTAGTGCTGAATCTTTTTTCAATAAACTCAGGTATTGTATAAAGCCCCTTTTCAATAAAAATTGGAAGAAAATATTTTCCAACAACTAATAGCGTAATTGCAGCCATCCATTCATAAGATGCTATTGCTAAACCTAGAGCAAAACCTGATCCAGACATTCCAATAAATTGTTCAGCAGATATATTCGCTGCAATTAAAGAAGCACCTACTGCCCACCATGGTAAAGATTTGCTTGCTAAAAAATAATCCTCAGCATTTTTCTGTTTACCCTTTTTATCCCTTGAGACCCACAATCCTATAGATAAAATTGTAACAGCATATAAACCAAAAATTAAATAGTCTATTAATTCAAAACTTCCGTTCATAAATAAATTTTTAAGTAATGTTTATTTAAAAGAGATGTTGATTCTTTTTAGATACTTATAAAATTAGAATTTTTGTTTAATTTAAAAAATAATACTATAAAAGATTATTAAGAGAAAAGATAAAAATAGTATAGCTATTAAGATTGCTAAAAGGATATTGCTCAGCTTTATAATTATAATTTTGGTTATGGTACTAATGTTTTTTATGCTGGGTATTTTTTAGTAATAAACTTTGTAAATTGTAAAAAATGGATATAAAGGAAATTAAATCAGTTGAGGTAATGCCTGGATTTAAAGGTAGAATAATCCATGGCTCAGATTTTACATGGGTTTATTGGGAGATAGAAAAAGGAGCAAGTTTAAAAGAACATAATCATGTAAATGAACAGTTAATGCACGTTATTGAAGGTGAGTTCGAATTCACAATTCAAGGAGAAAAAAATATTTGTAAAAAAGGTTCAACATTTTTGATTCCATCAAACGTTCCTCATTCTGGTAAAGCAATAACTGATTGTATATTGATGGACGTTTTCAGTCCAAAAAGAGATGATTTAGGATGAAAATAAATTTAAGTGGAAAAAAAGCACTAGTAGGTGGAAGTAGTAAGGGAATTGGTCTTGGAATTGCTAGACAGCTTGCAGAATCTGGTGCAAGTGTTTGTCTAATGGCAAGAGATAAAAATAAGCTTGAAAAAATTATTAATGAACTTCCTAAAAATAATTATCAAGATCATGAATATTTACTAGTTGATTTTTCAAACTTTGAAAAATTTAAATCTACCATAAAAGAATATCTATCAACAAATAGTATAGATATACTTGTAAATAATACTCAAGGACCTCCTGCAGGTAACTCATTATCAAAAGATATTGATTCATATCAAGAAGCTTTTGATTTATTATTTAAATGTGTTGTTTATACAACATCATTAATCGTTCCTCAAATGCAAAAAAATAAATGGGGCAGAATTATAAATGTTACATCAGTTTCAGTAAAGGAACCTCTTAATTATCTTGTCCTATCAAATAGTATTAGATCTGCAGTAGTAGCTTGGGCAAAAAGTCTATCAGTTGATATTGGTAAAGATGGAATCACTATTAATTCTATTTTAACAGGTTACTTTGATACTGAAAGAATTAAAGAGTTAAACAAAGAGAAATCAAAATCTTTAAACATATCTGAGGATGAGGTTTTAGAAAAAATGAAATCTTTAGTTCCGCTTAACAGATTAGGAAAGATTGACGAATACGGATATCTTGTTTCTTTCCTGAGCTCAGATAAAGCAGCATATATAAATGGTACTTCAATCCCAATTGATGGGGGTCTTTTAAAATCTTATTAAACTTCGTTATACCTTCCAGGTGCTAGTAACCCGCTTACCAATGAAAAAACAGAATGTGGTATAAATTTTAACAAGAATACAATTATTTTCCACGTCTTTGTTGGAACAGATACTTTCTTACCCTTCATCATTGCATCTACCCCTTCTTTTGCAACCCTTTTTGCACTTTTTTTAAGAAAATTAGGAACGCTATCCATCTCTGCTTGAACCCCACTTGCTGTATGAAAATTTGTTACTGTGTATCCTGGACAAACTGCAGTTGAAGTGATTCCATATTTATTATAAAAACTTAATGATTCACTAAATCTATTCATGAAAGTTTTAACAGGCCCATAAAGAGATTGAAGAGATGAGGCAGGTGCAAATGCAGCTACAGATGAGACAATCATAATCTTACCGCCCCCTTTTGAGATCATATCATTTATATATTTTTTTGTGAGCGCAATAACAGAAGTGCCTAAAACTCTAAGGCATTTTTCTTCATCTTCCATTGTATTTTTATGAAAAGCGTTTGGTAATGCATACCCAGCATTGTTAACAAGTATATCTACATCATATTTTTTTTGACTTGTAAACTGATAAATTTCATCAGGTGAATCAATCAATGTTAAATCAGATGAAAAATAATCACACTTTATATTAAATTCTTGACTTAAATCATTTGATGTTTGAACTAGTTTTTCTGTTGTTCTTGCAACTAATATTAAATTAAAACCTCTTCTTGCGAGATCTTTTGAAATCTCTAGTCCTATTCCTGATGTTGCCCCAGTTATAAGGGCATAAGAATTATTCATATCTACAAATCTAACTAATTAGTTTAATTTTACCCTGGAAATGAAAATTGATATAAGAAGTCTTAGTGAAGATGAGCTATGTGAATTCTTTGTAAAAAAAGGTTTTGATAGTTACAGAGGTAAACAAGTTTATGAATGGATATGGAAAAAGTCCTCATATACATTTGATAACATGACAAATATTTCAAAAGACTTAAGGATTATGCTTGATGAAAACTTTGTAATTAATCATATTGAGGTTGATAAGATTCAAAAAAGCCTAGATGGGACAATTAAAAATGCAGTCAAACTATTTGATGATTATACAGTTGAATCAGTTTTAATTCCAACCGAAGATAGAACAACTGCCTGTGTATCTTCTCAAGTAGGATGTAGTCTTGATTGTAAATTCTGTGCTACATCAAAACTTAAGAGAATGAGAAATCTAAATCCTGATGAGATTTATGATCAGGTTGTAACTATTAATAATCAAAGTCTCCAATATTTTAATCGCCCACTTTCAAATATTGTATTCATGGGAATGGGCGAACCATTAATGAACTATAATAATCTTGTGAAATCTATTGAAAAGATTTCCTCAGACAGAGGACTAAATATTTCACAAAAAAGAATTGTTGTCTCAACATCTGGTATACCTAAGATGATAAAAAAACTAGCTGATGAAAACCTCAAGGTAAATCTTGCATTATCTCTTCACTCAGCAATTGAAGAAACTAGGAATAAGATTATGCCATTTTCATCTAAATTTCCCCTAAATAATATTAAGGAGTCACTTGATTATTGGTATACAAAAACTAATAGAAAAATTACATTTGAATATATCGTGTGGAAAGGAATTAATGATACAACTAAAGACATTGACTCACTAGTCTCTTACTGTAAATCTATCCCATCTAAAGTTAATATCATAGAGTATAATTCTATAGGAGATGAAGATTTTAAATCTGCTAATAATAACATTATTGAGCAATACAAAAGAGCTCTTGAAAAAAATAAAATTACAGTCACAATAAGAAGATCAAGAGGTAAAGATATTGACGCTGCATGTGGTCAATTAGCAAATAAATAAATTATTTTTTGATTTTTTTTCCAGATGCCATAAGTAATGCATTGTAGGCATTAATAACTTTTCCAGTTCTTGATAACTTGTCAAAGCTAATTTCTTTGCCGTCATGTTCTACATTAAAATTAAATTCTAATCCGCTATCCAAAATTATTTTTTTTAATTTTTTTGCCGAAGTCTTAGGAAAATATGAAAGAATTAGTGAAGCAACACCTGAAACTGCAGGAGCTGCCATAGAAGTTCCATTTTTGAAATCATATTTATTTCCAGGTAAAAGTGAATAAATTTGGTATCCTGGTGCAAAAATATCAACATTTTTTTGTCCATAATTTGAAAAGTAGGCAACTAACTCATCATTATAACTAATTGTGCTCGCCCCAACAGATATATAATTATTTGCAAACTCTAATTCATATTTATGATCATTTGGAAAATTTTTATCATCTATTTTATCAAGATCTTTATCATCATTTCCAGCTGCATGAACTATCAGTACATTATTCTTCTCTGCATATTTTATCGCTTCATAAACCCACTCTGGATTACTAGAAAAAGATTTGCCAAAACTCATATTAATTATTTGAGCTCCATTATCAACAGCATATCTTATTGCAAGAGAAACATCTTTATCATATTCATCTCCATTAGGAACTGCTCTAATTGCCATTATCTCTAAACTATTATTAATACCTTTCATGCCAATATTATTGTTTCGATTAGCTGCTATAATTCCTGAAACATGTGTTCCATGACTTTCTGAATCCCTTGAATGCATTACATTAGGATTGCCGTAATCTTGGTCTGATAAGTCATATATATCATCTCCAACACCTTCTCTGCCGTTGAATTCAACATTATAGTAATAGTTTACAAAATCATAATATTGGTTAACAAGACGCTCCAATCTATCTAAGTTCAGATCAAACGAATCAGAGTATAGAATAAATTCCTTTGCTTTAATTACAAATTCATCTTCTGATTCTAGATCTTTAATTTCATCAATTAAATATGAATCTTTTTCTAGATAGTTTGTAATTATACTATTTGCAATTTTATAATTATCTAGTATTGGAGAATAAAGTTTAAGATTCTCTTCAGCTTCACTCAGTTTCTCTAAAACAGTGGTTTTAGCATTTTCATACTGAGGATGATTTATTTTATTATCCCTTACAAGCCTGGACATCTCAAGTGTTTCGTTGTAGGAGTCTCCTAAAAAATTCCATCCAAACACATCATCGATGTACCCATTTTTGTCATCATCAATTTTATTATTTGGGATCTCATTTAAATTTTTCCATATTAACCCATCTAGATCTTCATGGTCAATATCTACTCCTGAGTCAATAACAGCAACTATGACTTTCTTTGGTTTAAGTCCATTTAGTAATTCATCATAAGCCCTATCAACACTCATTCCTGGAACTGAATCAGTTGCTAAGTCAAGATTTTGCCAATTGGATTTAATAGAGTCGTCAAATGAAAGCTTAATCTGATTTTCTGACGATCTTAAATAGTCATTTTTAAATTTTACAGTGCTACATGAAAAAAAATATAATGAAAAAAAAAGGATATAGTATTTATACATTGTAATTTAAATGAATCAATTTATTTTTTAGTTTGTTAAGTTTAACTTTTCTCCACCAGACTTTATTTTCTTCACCTTGAGATTCTGCTCGATGAATCTTTTTATTTAGTTTATTAATCTTTTTTTGAAGGTATGATTTGTCGACTTTTTTCATAACAATAAGTTACGAGAAATCAATTATTTTGACTTTCTATTTTTTATAAAACTTTTTATAAAAACTGTCATTGCAAGTAAAGAAGTAGAGATCATAGCAATTACTCTAAATAGCCCAACCCCTCCTTGATCAATTGACTTAGGAAGTCTCATACCAATTAATGCGACTAAGATAATCAGTGTTCCTAAAACAGCTATATGAGCAATAATTTTATTGCCATTTTTAATTCCATTGGTAAGTGCTCCCAAAGTTAGGCCAATCCCAACTGGTATTAAGGCTGTCATTGAACTGCTGTCAATATATCCCCATAAACCAAATACAATTAAAGATAAAGAGTTGATTAAGTTTGCTTTTGATGCTTCCATGATTTATTTAGTTAGATTTTTTTCCAGCAAAAACTATTGTTAAACAACTAAGAAGCATAACAGATGCAGGCATGGATTTAATTAGCTCATCACCAACACTAAAATGCATATATATAGCAACCAACATCATTATAGCAATACCAGATGCTGCAAATAATCTTAGCTTTTCAAAATAAACGCTCAGTAATAGGATTACTGCAAGTCCAACTTTAATTATGCCAATTGTTAAAAAATAGTCATCTAGACCATATACTTGAAACTCTTCAAGTAAACTACCTGCGTCACCTCCTCGATAAGAGGTTGCTTTGTTAGATCTAAATAGCCAAACATTGATAACAGTGAGCCCAACAACTAAAGACAATATTTTTGATAAAAACTTCATAATAAATTTTAACTATATGAATTTACTAATAATTTTTTTGATGCAATAATTGCCTCAATTGGATCCATAGTGAAAGCTTGAGCCTCTACACCAATAAATCCTTGATATTCTGAATCTTTGACTATCTGTAACATTTTTTTATAATCAATATCAACATCATTTCCATTTATGTCAAATCCATGGGTTTTTGCGCTAACGCCTTTTGCATATTTCATAAGTTTTTTAATACCATCATACATATCATATCTCTGCGCACATGTATCATAAATTGTTGGAGGTCTATCACTCTTTGATTCTGCACCCATAGTAAACATTCTAGCTGCCTCTCCATATTTTTCTGGATGTTGTTTCACACAAAAATTTCCAAAGTCAGGAAGTGTTCCTACATTTTGGTGATTTACGTTTTCAATTACATCAATTAAATGATCGGCATTTGAGGAAAAATCACCATGATTTTCAACAATTATGTTGATATTTAATGGTTTAGCATACTCACAAAGTTTATTTAAATTTTCTATTGAATTTTGTTTCCAATTGTAAAGATTATCCTCTGAACCTCTTAAATTCACTCTCACAGAATGACATTTCATTTCACTTGCACAGTCAATCCAAACATGGTATTGATCTAAATTCTTTGTTCTCTTGCCTAGATCTGGTCCAATATCAATCATAATTAAAATATTCTCCATGTTGAATTCATCTGCCTTCTTATTTAAATCATTTGCTAGTTTTTTTATTCCATTTAATAAGTTTTTCTTATTTTCTCTAATAAGCTTACCGTTATATGACATTTGTAGATATTCAAGTCCCTCAAATCCTAGTTCACTTGCAATTTTTGCAAAATCCATTGGGTCAATTTTTCTAGACATTTCAAGTCTAAATAAAGAAAATTGAGCTAACGATATTCTATAAGGAAAATTTTGAAATAAGGATTTATCAAATGTTGTAAAATTAATTGAGCTTAATGATGCACTTGCTAGTGCAAGATTATTTATAAATTTTCTTCTTTTCATATTTACGTTAAGATATTATAAACAAAGAAAAAAACCAATTTTTTTACTAATTGAAAAAAAAAACTTAAATACTCTATTTTATTGGAAAAAAATTATAAATTTGCAGCTCGTAAAAAAACAAGAAAAATATACTGTTATGGCTAAAGAAAATTTTGATAGATCGAAACCACATTTAAACATTGGTACAATCGGTCACGTAGATCACGGGAAAACTACCCTTACTGCTGCAATTACAAAGGTTTTAGCTGACGCTGGTTTGTCAGAAGCTAGAAGTTTTGATTCTATTGATAATGCACCTGAGGAAAAAGAACGTGGTATAACAATTAACACATCACATGTTGAATATCAAACAGCAAACCGACACTATGCTCACGTAGATTGTCCTGGTCATGCTGATTATGTTAAAAATATGGTAACCGGTGCTGCTCAAATGGATGGAGCAATACTAGTTGTTGCTGCAACTGATGGACCAATGCCTCAAACTAGAGAGCATATATTACTTGGAAGACAAGTTGGTGTTCCAAGAATTGTAGCTTTTTTAAATAAAGCTGATATGGCTGATGATGAAGAGCTACTTGAATTAGTTGAAATGGAAGTTAGAGATCTTCTATCTTTCTATGATTATGATGGAGATAACACTCCTGTTGTACTTGGTTCTGCTCTTGGGGCTTTAAATGGAGAACAAAAATGGGTTGATAGTGTTATGAAACTGATGGAATCTGTTGACAGTTGGATAGAACTTCCTAAGAGAGATATTGAAAAAGACTTTTTGATGCCTATCGAAGATGTATTTTCTATTACAGGTAGAGGAACAGTTGCTACTGGAAGAATAGAATCAGGTATAGCTAATTCTGGTGATGCAGTTGATATTATTGGTATGGGTGCTGAAAAGCTCTCATCTACCATTACTGGTATAGAAATGTTTAGAAAAATTCTTGACAAAGGTGAAGCTGGTGATAATGCAGGAATTCTTCTAAGAGGTATTGAAAAAACTGATATTTCAAGAGGTATGGTTATTTGTAAACCAGGATCAGTTACTCCTCACTCTAAGTTTAAGGCTGAGGTGTATATCTTGAAAAAAGAAGAAGGTGGTCGTCACACTCCATTCCACAACAATTATCGCCCTCAGTTCTATGTTAGAACTACAGATGTTACAGGTAATATTGTGCTTCCTAGTGGTGTAGAGATGGTG
>ENA-OSEY01002750-OSEY01002750.1-marine-metagenome-genome-assembly--contig:-NODE-2750-length-11143-cov-9.204320_pt1 | contig 11143 bp, 9 predicted proteins | sample MGYA00248465_ERZ534230 | MGnify/ENA primary metagenome ERZ534230 (study PRJEB26409, sample SAMN06344110) | marine metagenome | isolation source: Sea water from surface | place: Atlantic Ocean:Southern... | reverse complement strand
ATTGCCCTTGTAGCTCAGCGGTAGAGCACTCCCTTGGTAAGGGAGAGGTCTCGGGTTCAAGTCCCGACGAGGGCACTCGCGGGATAGCTTGGTATCAGTGAGATTACCACTATCGCACAAAGAAATTATTCAGAAGTGGACGTCCGTTTTCGGGTCCACTTTTCTGTTTTAAAGGCAGATATCTGGAGGTGCATCACACAAACGATGACACCGAAATGGCAACAATCAGAAGAAGCGGCAGCGGCTGGCAGGTCCTTATCAGAAGGAAGAATTATGTCGGTCCAAGGTCCAGAACTTTTCTTTCCAGAGATCTTGCAAAATCCTGGGCAGATGCAGTCGAAGAGAGAACAAAAAAGGTTTTAAATGACATCCCCGTCACCCTGGGAGAGGCAATCAATGACTATATAAATGGTCCGCTGCTTCTGCACCGCAGTGCGGAAAATGAAAAATATCCTCTCAGGGTGACGGCAGAAAGCTGGCTTGGAGATATTCCTCTGAAGGATCTGCAGATAAAACATTTCGCAGTCTGGCGAGATGAACGATTACTGAAGGTGAAACCAAATACAGTGATGCGGGAACTGAGGATATTGAGAGTACTGATCGACTGGGCAAGAGATGAAAGAGGAGCGGAAATAAAAGATAACCCCGCAAGGCATCTGAGAGTGAGAGGAACTGGAGATGCTAGAGCGCCTTTTTTCACTGATCAAGACGAGAAAAGACTTTTATATGAACTGTCTCAGATGTCCAATAAAAATCATCTGAGACTCACAAAGCTTGCACTGGCAACTGGCTTCCGCCGCTCCGAACTTCTGAGCCTGACCTGGAGAAATATAGATCTCAAGAAAAGAATAATCTATATATATAGAAAGAATTGTGCCGCCACAGATAATGCATCTGTAATGAGGCTTGTTCCTCTCCCTGAACAGGCGGAAAAGATTCTTGAGGAATCAAATGAGAGAAATGGGAAGGTCATAGAACTATCAAAAGGGGCTGCGAGAAATGGATTCGATAAAGCCAGAAAAAGGGCCGGGCTTCAAACTCTCAGATTTCATGACTTAAGGCATATTGCCATAAGCAGAATGTGGAGTAGTGGAATGAATGCTCTTGAAATAAGTGCATGCAGTGGTCATAGAGATATAAAAATGTTGATGAGATATAGTCACTATGAATTATCTTTACTTTAATAATTCAGGAAATATATCTTTCTTGAATTGATAAGAATATATCTATTTTGGAATCAGCAATTTAATTTGGGAACTATATCTGAATGTACCTTTTCATATGGTTTTTAAAAATGAAAAAAACATTATTTTCTATTTGTGTATTTCTTGGATTATCCCTTCTAGTACCAACTGCAGCAATGGCAGGTCGAGGTTATCAAATTGTTTCCTGGACAAATCCAGATTTATTAAATTGCTATCAGATGGGCACAACGAGTTTAGGTGTACCAGTTTGGCAATGTTTTGATCCTTACTAAGAAGGATTTAAAACCCTCTGGGGGGAATAAATAGTTGATAAGTCGTATTAAAGGGAGAGAAGAATTTTTCCCAAATTAAAACTAATTTAATCAATTGATCTTATCTATTATTATGATTTCTTAATTTCTTACAACTCAAAAAATAAAATAACTAATATAAAGAGCAATGCTTTGCCTCCTTGATGAAGTTACTTATAGCAATATTTATTTTAATTTTTCCCTATGAAGCAAAAGCTTCCAACATTCCAGATTTAATTGAAAAAACAACAGTTTATTTAATTAAGACATGGAATGATGATGAGAATCTGAAGAATTGGTTTCCTCCTCAGGTAATTACGGTGCCAAGTGGAACGAGATTATTTGGTGGAGGATGTAAAGGATCAAATGAGGGGTTTGATGTCGCCGGATCTTATTATTGCCCACCCGATCACACAATAGTTCTTGACCCTGTTCAACTTAAAACTTTTATAAAGGCTTTCGGAAACTCCAGCGTTGCATATGTAGTCGCTCATGAATTCGCCCATGCCTTGCAAAATGCCTTGGAGATAAGATTACAGGATCCCAATCATGAACTTCAGGCTGATTGTCTTGCAGGTTATTTTATTCAGAAAGGAAATAAAGAATTAGGAGTCACCAGAGAAAATATTCTGGAAATGTCATCTGTTGCTTATTCAATAGGAGATAAAACTCATGGAACGGGAGCTCAAAGAACCTATGCACTTTTATCAGGGATGGGGAGAGTTGATGCTGATTGTTCCTACGCTTCCATAGAAAAATTAGTTAAGGGAGATATAGATGATCCTCTTTATAAAGCATTCACAAGAACAAGGGGTTCTGGTAAATCAGTCGATCTTGAATCCTCACCATACAAAAAAGATGCTTCCGGTCTTCTGGGCATAAATCTAAAAACCTCAAAAGTTGATACAAGATTCAGATTCTGAAATGAATGATTAAGTATCTTTTATTATTATTTTTATTCTTTTCCAGTCCTGCAAATATTTTCAGTTTTAAAGCTCTTGAAGCGGAAACCAAGGAATCTTTTTTTGAAAGCGGCAGAGAAAATATCTCTAAGAAAAAATATTCAGATGCTTTGGATGACTTTAATAACTATATAAAATCAAACCCAGATAACTGGAGAGGTTATCACAACAGGGCGATAAGTAAAGAATTTCTTGGGGACTTTTTAGGAGCGATTGCAGATTATTCAAAAGCAATTGAATTAAATCCAAATCCGTGGGAAAAATCTTTTTTCTGGAGAGGTTACCTTTATGAAAAAAATGAAAATTACGACAGGGCTATTTCAGATTATTCATCTGCAATAAAAATAAATCCCGAATATGAAAAAGCTTATTTCTTCAGAGGATATTTAAGATATATTTTGGAAGATTATAAAGGATCTATTGAAGACTATTCTAAAGTTATAGAACTTAATCCCAATAATGAAGATGCATATTCTGGTAGAGGTGCATCTAAAAATCAATTAAAGGATTTTGATTCCGCAATTAAAGATTTTACAGAAGCAATTAATATCAATCCGAATAGTTATTTCCTAAATTGGAGAGCCTATTTAAAACTTCAGATAGATGATATAAAAGGATCAATAATAGATAATACAAATGCAATAAAGCTTGACCCAACTGATACAAAAAGCTACTTAGACAGAGCGTTCGGTAAATATCAACTTGGAGATTTAGAAGGTGCGATATCAGATTATGAAGCAATTATAGATTTTGGGGAGCCAGAAGAAATCCTTTTCGCAATTAATTATTTAACAGACACTTATATATCAAATGGTATTTATCAAGAAGTACTACCTCTAATAAATAAGGGAAAAAGTTTATCGAATAATGTTAAAGAAAAAAATGAAGATTATTTAGATCTATTTTATAAAGAGGCTATATATTATGGAACCATTGGGGATAATGACAGAGCTAAACAAAGCCTGAAAAAATGTCTTAAGGAATCAGAAAAAATAAAATTAGAAAATTCTCTTAAAACAAACGATTGTAAGAAATATCTAGCGGACATTTATATTTTTTCAGACAATAATTATGAGGATGCCAAAAAACTTTTTAAATTCAGATCATTAGAAGGACAATTAATTCGTTCACAAATAGCATTCAAAGAAAAGAATTTTAATAAGGCCCAAAGGATATTAAAAAGGCTTTATGATTTACAAATCAAAAACAGCAAACAAGACAAGCCTGACTTATCTTTATCAGAATTACTTGGCTACGCTTATTGGTGGGACGGTGAGAATAATAAAGCGAAAATCTATCATAATCAGGCATTAAATTTATATGAAGAAGTCTTTGGGAAAGAAAGCCACTATTTGATACAACCTCTACTAAATGTAGCGATGGTTTATTTTAAAGAAAAAGATTATGAAAAAACTGACTATTATTTAAGAAGAAGTTTAGCTATCCAATTTAAATATATTCAAGATCAAATTCCATTTTTACCAATCTCAAAAAGGGAACAGTTTATTAAGACATTAGGAATTTCATATCAAGCAATTTTTACAGCTACGGATATTCATCCACTAGGGAAGAATCTTGCATTATTTGCAAGATTAAATAGACATGGATTACTAGAGGAGATCGAAAAGAAGCAAATCACATTAGCGAGCCTAAAAGGTTCTGAAAAAGACCTAATGGAAAAGATTAAAGATTTAACAAATCAGCTTTCTTCAACAAATCAGGGCAATAAAAAATCTATGGAAAAATTGAAGATTCAGAAAGAAAAATTAGAGTTGGAATTATATAAATCACTTCCACAATTAAAATCAAAAATATTCAGTTTGAGCGATATATCAAAAGAAATACCTGATGATGCAGTACTGATTGAATTTCAAAAATATAGACCTTTTGTTTCTATCGATCCTGATCAGAGTATGGACGAAAATACTTGGGGAGATGCAAAGTATCAAGCTCTGATATTATTCCCAAATAATAATGTTGAAAGCATAGATTTAGGAAGCGCAGCTGAAATCGATCAGTTAATATCTCTTGGATTAGTTTCCTCTGAACAATCTTTAATTGATGCACAAGATATCTGGCATGAATTAGGTTCAAAAATTATCAAGCCCTTAGAGAAATATATTAAAAATAAAAAAACCTTATTTATTTCCCCTGATAGTGAACTAAATAAGGTACCATTTGCTGCAATTGGAAGCTTTAATAAAACAGATTTATTGGGAGATATTTTTAAACTAAGATTACTAACCACTGGAAGAGAACTTATAACTTTAAATAAAGAAAAGAATTTAAGTAATAAAAAATCAATAGTTGTTGCGAATCCAAATTTCAACTTATCTGGGGAAAACTCAAGCAATAGCAGAAAAGAGTTAACATCAAAAAACTTGAATGAGCAAAAAAGATCATTTGATCAAAAAAACCGAATCTGGCTTTCCTTACCAGGAACAAAAAAAGAAGCAGATATCATATCAAAAATTACTAATGCCAAATTATTTCTAGAGAATGAAGCATCTGCTTTAAATATTCAAATGGAAGAGTCTCCAAAAATCCTTCATATTGCGACCCATTCTTTTTACATCGGTGATAATAAAGATGATAATTTATTTTCAGAAAATATATTTTCAAATTCCATAACCAACAATAAAAGAATAGAAAATCCATTATTAAGAAGTGGAATAGTTTTAGCAGGAGCAAACTATCCTGATAAAAATTTAAAGGACGACGGATATCTTACTGCTCTAGAGGTAAGTAAATTAAATTGGAATGGCACAGAATTAGTAGTCGTTTCTGGTTGTGAATCAGGTCAGGGTGATCTGCAATCTGGGGAGGGAGTTTACGGACTTAAAAGAGCAATTGCAGTTGCAGGTGCAAGATCAAGCTTACTTTCGCTCTGGGAAGTGGATGATAAGGCAACCGCAGAATTTATGGAAAGTTTTTATTTAAAACTTAAATCAGGAGAGAGCAGATCAAAAGCATTATCAAATACTCAAAAAGAATTTAGAGAGCATCCTATTAAAGCTTGGCAACATCCCAATGTATGGGCTGCATTTCAATTAAATGGAGATTGGAGACCAATTAATTGGTAATTTGGAATCATTAAAAAATTTGAGAATTATATGAATTTGTAAAGAGCAAAATGCTCATTAACCAAATTAAATTATGACAAACTCAACTCTAGATTTGATCCCTAATGATCAAAAGAATATTCAAGGTTTAACTACTTATGAATATAAACATATTCGTCTTGACTACAAAGGCAGAGGAATTACTCAAGAAATAAATCTCTTAGACATTGATGGAGAAAGAATACGGTCCTGGAGAAATAATTTTGGTGATGATGTGATTGTTCCAACTCTTCACGAAATGCTTAATCAGCTGGGTGCTGCAGGATGGGAATTAGTAAGTCATGTAGTTAATCAAGATGTTTCTTCAAATGGTGTTACTTTTCACTATTACAATTTCAAGCGACCTCTTAATTAAATATTTAAAGGGCTCCAATAATGGAGCCTAAAAATAAAATTCATATATAAAAATCATGAAAAAAGAATTTAACGAGTATTTAAAGGAATATTCAAAAAGAAAGACCTCTTACAAAAAAAATAACTTTCTTTTAATTACTTTTGGTTTAATTATTGGATTAATTCCTTGCATTTTTATTCCACATTTATTTTTATTTTGGATACCAGCAACTCTTTATTCGTTTAGAGAATGGCTTGGGTAAAAATTAACTTAAAATTTGCACTTTAAAGATGAAAAACAAAAAATCACTCAATACTGATGAATCAAAAATAGATGGTTTATTAACCAAAGTATTTGAAGAAATTGAATCAAGATCACTTGGCAATTCAGAAGCTGGAAAAGCCATGAATTTTTATGATTTAGACGCGATGACTCAAGGACTATCTCCAGGGAATCTTTATATTATTGGAGGACGTCCAGCAATGGGTAAGACCTCTTTTGTACTAAATATTGCAAAAAATATAGGCCAATTTCATAATTTACCAGTATGTTTTTTCTCTCTGGAGACAAGCAAAAAAATGCTTTCTTATAGATTACTTTCAATGGATACTGGAATAGAATCTGGTCGACTTAGAACAGGAAGATTAACTCAGGATGAATGGCCATTTTTAGGAGAAGCAATAAATTTATATAGTAAGAACCCAATATATCTAATTGATAAATCAACGATACAAGTTTCAGAAATTTACCAATTTTGTGAGGAGGTAAAAAATAATCATAAAAAAAATCTTGGTTTAATAGTTATTGATTTTCTTCAACTATTAGAAGATAGGACTTTAGGTCAAAATATTTCTAGAGAAGATGAGCTTTCAAAAATCCTGAACGATTTAAAAAATTTATCTATAAATCTTGAAGTACCGGTAATAATTACATCTCAATTAAACAGAGAATTAGAAACAAGACTAAACAAAAGGCCTATGCTCAGTGATATTCGGGACTCAGAAGTAATTGAAAATAAAGCTGATTTGATAGCTTTTATTTATAGGGATGAATACTATAACCCTGAAACTGAGGATAGAGGTATAACAGAAATCATTGTTACCAAACAGAGTAATGGGCCAGTTGGTACTGTCAAATTATTATTTGAACCTCAATATACAAGATTTAGAAATCTTGCAATTTAGATTAAAATATTACCAGTAGTTTAATCTCGTTTTGTCAAAGGATTACTGCAACATATATTTCCTTGATTCTTTTTCCTCGAAAGTGAAGAGAAGGGAATTAGCTTTTGATCCAAATTTTGAGAAAGAACATGAACTTTTATCAAAAGAATATTCTGATACTTTTGATAAGAAACTTTTAACAATCACTAAAAAAGAACCTGATTCAAAAGATCCGCTTCTGGCACTGAGATGTAGGGTTAGTTTTCCAATTTATGAAAAAATTAATTTGATATATAAACAGTTCTCAAATGGATATGAGATTGATTTAAATGAAATGTTGATAATCTTGCTTGATGATAGTGGAGAAAATTTTCTTCGCCTGCCTTCAGAAGCAGAAAATCCAAGAAAGTTTTTAAAAAAAGTTTTCTGTTGGAATACAGTAAAGAATATGCAAGAAAGAAAATTTATAAAACCATTCAGTGCTGAAATAATCTCAGAATTCAATCCTAAATTATCGAATTTATCTACATGGACTAAAAATAAAGTTCAAGGAAATTACGAACTTAAATCTTACTTAAAAAGTTGTGGACTGCTCTTAATTAGTCCTTGGGCATTAATTGCAGATAGTTCAAAAACCAGAATAATTAATTCATGGAATAGATGCGGAGAGGGTGAATTAAAATTAAAAGAAGTTGAGAAGATATATGACTCATATATAAAAATTTATAAAAAAGAAAAAGAGGATTATAAAAATCGAACAGGAAAAATCTCAGGATGGTATCCAGATGAAAATTTCCTGCTTTCACTAGATCCTCCCCAAGAAAACATTAAAAATTTACTTCTTATAGATAAGGCCTTAAGGCAATATATTGCTGGTGCTGATAATGCGCGAAATTTTGAGAATAATGAAGAATCCCAGTTAGAAAGTTTTCAGGAGAATGATGATGAATTTTCAGGTAAAGAAATTGCAAAAAAAGTTGATCAAATATTAAAGATTTATTCTTCAAAAACAATTAAGAATCTTATTGAAAATGATAAAAAGAAATGGGAAAAGGATATTTCAAGAAAAGATGCATGGGAATTATATGGAGAGGGTTATAGTCAAAGAGATATAGCAAGCAGATGCGACCATAAACAGGCATGGGTTAGCAAGTTAATTCCTGAAAAGAAAATTTCAGAAGAAATTGCTCAGGATGCTGCATTTGAACTTTTAAAAATTAATGATTTTTCATCATTAAAAAATGATCCCGATGGAATTGAAAGATTTGTAGATGGATTAAAGAATCATTTATTAAATCCGGAACTACAAGAAGAGGGATCTATTCTCAGGAAAATCATTAAGGAGGAAATAAATAAATGAATCAATCAAATATGAATAATATTCCACAGGCGCTTCCAATCCCCGAGGACTCAATATATTTAGATCAAGAATTAAAACTTTCTAATAGAGAGTTAATCATAAAAGGTTTACAAAAAGTTCTTAAAGAAAAAAAATTAGATTTACCTCTGGGACCAGCATTAGATTTAAATAATACAGAACGATCGATTATTCTTAATAAATTTGATATACAGATCGTATCAACAGGAATGATTTCCGAGGAAATATCTATTCCATTGAAAAACTCAAGAATTGAGAAAAAAGGTCCACAATTGTTTTTAGCAGTTCAAGTTGAAGAGGAATTAAATATTGTTCATTTTAAGGGGGTGTTAAAGAGTGACGAATTTATGAAATTAATAAAGAACAAAAAAATAAATAATGATGAAATAACTCTTTTAACAGATGATTTCAAAGGTGGCATTGATAGGCTATTTAGATTTGTGAGACTTCTAAGCTCTGATTCTATTGAGCGAACTTTTATAGAAAAAGAATCACCTTTAATTAATTTAAATAAAATCAAAAACAGATTAAAAGTTTCCAGTTCCTTTATTACTGGTGCTGTGGTAGTTGCATTATTTGGTCCTCAAATATTTAGGCCAAAGTTGATTGGAGGCATAGCAACATTGTCTCCTGTATCTTATGAAGTCACTTCATTTACAAGAAGCTTTACAAGCCAAAAAAATAAAGTATGCCTTCTTACTCCTCTTGCCAAAACAAATGCAAATGATCAACTTGAATCATTAATCAATATTGATAAACCTGTAATTTATCCATTGAAACCTCTTAATGAAATCAAAATTTCTGAAAATGGAAATGTTGTTTGGAGTAAGACAGCATCATCAAAAAATAAAATTGAAGGACCAATAAATTGGCCTATTAAAGAAATTAATAAAGATAATAATTATCAGATATCAATGAGACCATCAGGATCTGGAATTGGATCTAATGTAATCATTAATCTAAAAATAGACGAAAAGAAAACTTTCTTAAAAACCAGTGATATAGAAAATAAACTAGGCAAATCACAAAGATCCTGGATTAAGTTTATAGATAAAAATTTAGAGAATAATAGAAATACCTCTCTTTCTTTACTTCTATCAGAAAAGGCACCAGATTCTAAAGTATTAGATAAAGCTCGAAAGGAAATAATTGAAGAAATAAAATGTGATTAATTAATAAACTTGGAAATTAAAATAATTAAAGCAAGAAATTCATTATTGGCATTAGCTTTAGTAATACCAACCAACTTTAATCTAGAATTATTGGGAGGTCAAAATGTAAAAAATATTGAACTAGTTGAAAACGTATTTAATAAACCAACAGAAAATTTAGATTCTATTAAGAAGCAAATGGACGCTTCAGAAAAAGCTTCAAACTTTTTCAAGCGTGTCAAATCTATACTTGAAACACAAAAAGCAATTGATCTATATGAGGAGATAATTAAACGACATGAAAATAAACTGGGAACAGAAAATCTTGAATTTGCAGAGTATTTAAATCTTCTAGCCATCTTATACAGTGATCAAGGACTATATGAAAAAGCTGAACCTCTATATTTAAGATCAAACTTAATTACCGAGAGAATTCTTGGAGCTGATCATCAATATACAGGAATCGGAATATACAATTTGGCCTCTATATATGGAGATCAAGAACTTTACGAAAAAGCTATAGATTCATCCTTGAAATCTCTTTCCATAATGGAGAAAAATTTTGGGAAAGAAGATCTAAAATTAGTAAGACATTTAAGTCAATTAGCTGGCTTATATGAAGAAAAGGGACTGTATGACAAAGCCATCCTAAATCTTGAGAAATGTATTAAATTAGAAAAAAAATTTCTAGGGGAAAATCATCCTGACTTAGGAGATTCTTATAATTGGATAGGAGATTTATATTTACAAAAGGATGATTATGAAAAAGCTAAGATATATATATTAAATGGATTAAAAATTAGAAAGCTTTATCAAGAAAAAAGTCCATTAAACCTTAGTGAAAGTTATGAAGCAATTGGGGAACTTTACGCTTTAAAATCAGATTATGTGAAAGCAGAGAAATATTATTTAGATTCTTTAAATATTAAAGAGAAGGTATATAAAGATAATAAAATTCAACTTTATGATACTTATCTTGATTTAGGAATCTTTTATAAAGAAAAGGGAGATTTTAATAAAGCAGAAAAATACTTTTTAAAGACATTAGAAATTTCTAAAGACAATTCTTATGAATATAAAGATATAGATATTCACTATACTTACTTATGGCTTGGAGATTTATACAAACTAAGCGACGATTCTGAAAAAGCAGAGTATTACTATTTACTATCTCTTAAAGAGTTAGATTCTATTCAAAAAGAAGAAGACAAAAAGAAAATAAAATTTAATACATATTATAGTTTAAGTGAATTTTATACTGATAAACGCTTCTTTAATAAAGCGCTAGATAATGCACAAAATGCTTTAAAAATCAGTTTAGATTTGTATGATATTGAACATCAAAATCATCTTAAAACACTTGATTTAATTGGCAAAATTTATGTAAACCAAACCCTTTACTCAAAGGCAGAAGAATATTTTTTAAAGTCATACAATATAAAAGATAAATATTATGAGAAAAATGATATTTCACTTAATAATTCTCTTATTAATTTAGGTGAAATATATTTATTAAAGGGTTTTTATAAAAAAGGTGA
>ENA-OSEY01002749-OSEY01002749.1-marine-metagenome-genome-assembly--contig:-NODE-2749-length-11151-cov-4.129763_pt1 | contig 11151 bp, 6 predicted proteins | sample MGYA00248465_ERZ534230 | MGnify/ENA primary metagenome ERZ534230 (study PRJEB26409, sample SAMN06344110) | marine metagenome | isolation source: Sea water from surface | place: Atlantic Ocean:Southern... | reverse complement strand
TCGTTGTCATACAATACTAAACTGTACAAGTGCATGTCCGAAAGGTTTGAATCCTGCTAAAGCAATAGCCGAAATAAAAAAAATGTTAGCAACCGCTAATATTTAAACAATAGACTAATAAGAGTTTTTAATCTAAAAGATCGTATTCATGAAATTAATAGAACATTTTGTAAGTGGAAAAATAATTCCTGGCACTTCAAATAAAAAAGGTAAAGTTTTTAATCCTGCTACAGGTGAACAAGAAAAAGAGGTAAGACTTGCCTCTAAAAAAGATTTAGATCAAGCAGTCGAAGTTGCTAAAAAGGCTTTTGAAGATTGGTCGCTAAAACCATCTCTACAGAGAGCTAGAATTATGTTTAAATTTAAAGAATTAATTGAAAAAAATTCAGATGAACTTACTCAATTAATTGTTTCAGAACATGGAAAAGTTTATGAGGATGCCAAAGGATCTTTAACACGTGGTTTAGAAGTTGTTGAGTTTGCATGTGGAATTCCCCATTTACTTAAAGGTGAATTTTCAGAAAATGTTGGTACTAATGTTGACAGCTGGTCAATGAGACAGCCCTTGGGAGTCGTTGCAGGAGTCACACCTTTCAATTTTCCAGCGATGGTACCAATGTGGATGTTTCCAATTGCGATTGCCTGTGGAAATACTTTCATCTTAAAACCATCAGAAAAAGATCCATCATGTTCGATCAAATTAGCTGAATTACTGAAAGAAGCAGGTCTTCCTGATGGTGTTTTTAATGTAATTAATGGAGATAAAGAAGCAGTAGATGCAATTTTAACAAACAAAGATATTAAAGCCGTAAGTTTTGTTGGTTCAACTCCAATCGCTAAATATATTTACGAAAATTCAGCAAAAAATGAAAAAAGAGTTCAAGCATTGGGAGGTGCAAAAAATCACTTAGTTGTTATGCCAGATTGTGATTTAGATGGTGCAGTAAATGGTTTAATGGGAGCAGCTTATGGTTCTGCCGGTGAAAGATGCATGGCACAATCAGTAGCTGTTGCTGTTGGAGAAATTGGGGATGAATTAGTATCGAGATTATCAAAAAAAGCAGAGGCTTTGAAAGTTGGTCCAGGTATGGACAAGAACTCTGAGATGGGACCGCTCGTAACAAAAGAACATTTGGAAAAGGTAAGAAGTTATGTTGACTTAGGTGTAAAAGAGGGTGCAAAATTACTAGTGGATGGAAGAAAATTAAAATTACAAGGATATGAGAATGGATTTTATATTGGTGGTTGTTTATTTGATAATGTAACCAAAGAGATGAGAATTTATAAAGAAGAAATATTTGGGCCAGTTTTATCTGTAGTTAGAGTAAAAACTTTTGAAGAGGCAGCAAAACTTATAAACGATCATGAGTATGGAAATGGGGTCAGTATTTATACGAGGGATGGAGATGCCGGAAGAACATTTGCAAGTAAAATTCAGGTTGGGATGGTTGGTATAAATGTACCAATACCTGTTCCAATGGCTTTTCATAGTTTTGGTGGATGGAAAAGATCTTTATTTGGAGATAGTGCAATGCACGGTATGGAAGGAATAAAATTTTATACTAAATTAAAAACTATAACTTCTAGATGGCCCTCAGGAATTCGATCTAACGCAGAATTTGTGATGCCTACAATGAAATAAAGGAGAAAATGAGTAAAATATCTTTAATTGGAGCAGGTCAAATTGGTGGAACTTTAGCTCATCTGATAGGAATAAAAGAATTAGTAAACGAAGTAGTTTTATTTGATGTTGCTAGTGGTATTGCAAAAGGAAAAGCGCTTGATATCGCACAATCTTCATCTGTAGATGGTTTTAACGTCAAATTTTCTGGAACTGACGATTACAAAGATATTAAAAATTCTGACGTAATAATCATTACTGCAGGAGTTCCGAGAAAACCTGGTATGAGCAGGGATGATTTACTTGGTATTAATCTCAAAATAATTAAACAAGTTGCTGAAGGAGTAAAACTAAATGCACCCAATGCTTTTGTAATATGTATAACAAATCCATTAGATGTAATGGTAATGGCATTTCAAAAGTTTTCTGGTTTATCACCAAATAGAGTTGTTGGCATGGCAGGTATATTAGATAGTTCAAGATTTAAATTATTTTTATCTGAAGAATTCAATGTTCCAGTAAGAGAGGTTGAGGCAATGGTAATGGGAGGACATGGAGACACTATGGTGCCTCTACCAAGATTTACTAAAGTTTCTGGAAAACCTTTGCTTAATTTAGTTAAAGAGGGAAAAATTTCTGAAAAAAGATTAGAGGAAATAAATCAAAGAACCAGAGATGGTGGGGCTGAAATTGTTAAATTTTTGGAAAAAGGTTCGGCTTTTTATGCTCCTGCTGCATCAGGGGTTGAAATGGCAAAAGCATATTTAATGGATGAGAAAAAAAAACTACCATGTGCGGCATACTTAAGTGGTGAATATGGAATTAAAAATATTTACGCTGGTGTTCCAGTTGTGATCGGCAAAGATGGAGTTGAAAAAATTGAGGAAATAAATCTTGATGAAAAAGAAAAATCTGAATTTCTCCATTCTGTTGAAGCTGTTAAAAAACTTTGGGATGCTGCATCCAAAATAGATCCAGATTTAACTAAATAATAATGAATATACACGAGCATCAAGCTAAGCAAATTTTAAAACAATTTGGTGCAACAATACCTGAGGGTGTTTTTGGTTTTACAGTTGAAGAGCTTTTAGAAAAATGTAAGTCATTAAAAACAGAAAAATATGTTTTAAAGGCTCAAATACATGCAGGTGGAAGAGGAAAAGCAGGTGGTGTCAAAATTTTAGATAATTTAGATGAGCTTGAAAAATCAGCTAAAGAGCTTCTAGGAAAAAAACTTGTAACACATCAAACAGGACCAGAAGGAAGAGAAGTAAAAAGACTTTATGTAGAAGCATCCTCAAATATTGAAAATGAATTTTATTTATCATGTTTAGTAGATAGAGCTACATCAAAAATAGCATTTATTACTAGTGACCAGGGTGGAATGGATATTGAAGAAGTTGCCATAAAATCACCAGATAAAATATTAACAAACAAAGTTGAACTTAATGATGAGATTTTAAATGAGGAGTGTGAAAAAATTATAAAGATATTTAATTTAGATGGTAACTCCAAAATTGAAGCTATTTCTCTAATTAAATCAATCTATAAAATGTTTTTAAAAACAGATGCAAACATGGTTGAAATAAATCCTCTCATATTAACAAAAGAGAAGAAAATTGTTTGCTTAGATGCAAAAGTTAATTTTGATAGTAACGCTTTGTTTAGACATCCAGAAATTCAAGAGCTCAGAGATTTAAATGAGGAAGATCCTGCAGAAATTGAAGCTAGTAAGCATGATCTTGCTTACATAAAACTAGATGGAAATATCGGGTGTATGGTTAATGGTGCCGGTTTAGCAATGGCTACAATGGATATAATTAAATTATATGGTGAAGAACCAGCAAATTTTTTAGATGTTGGGGGTGGAGCTTCTAAAGAAAAAGTTTCTGCAGCATTCAAGATTATTTTATCAGATAAAAATGTTAAGGGAATTTTGATTAATATTTTTGGTGGAATAATGAGATGTGATGTTCTTGCTCAAGGTGTAGTAGATGCAGCAAAGGAAATAAATATCGAGGTACCGTTAGTTGTCAGATTGGCAGGTACAAATTTTAAAGAAGGAAAAGAAATATTGGATAATTCTGGTCTTAAATTGATTTCTGCTGAAAACCTTGATGATGCAGCAAAAAAAATTGTTGAGGCTATTAAATAAATGTCAGTTTTAGTAAACAAGGACACCAGATTAATTTGCCAAGGATTTACAGGTTCTCATGGTTCTTTTCATTCTGAACAAGCCATAAAGTATGGAACGAAACTAGTTGGTGGTGTTACACCAAAAAAAGGTGGTCAAAAACATTTGGGATTACCAGTTTTTAATTCTGTTAAAGAGGCAAAAGATGCTGAGGGTGCAAATGCTACTATGATATATGTACCAGCTAAATTTGCTGCTTCAGCAATTATAGAGGCTATAGAAGCATCTATTGAACTTATTGTGTGTATAACTGAAGGTATTCCAATTCAGGATATGTTAAGGGTAAAACAAAAATTATCAAAATCAAAATGCAGGTTGATAGGTCCAAATTGCCCAGGAATAATAACTCCAGAGGAATGTAAGATTGGTATAATGCCAGGTAATATTCACAAAAGAGGAAGTGTAGGTATAGTATCGAGATCAGGTACTTTAACTTATGAAGCAGTTGCTCAAACTACTGAAAATGGTTTAGGACAATCAACTTGCATAGGTATAGGTGGCGACCCAATTAATGGCACTAATTTTATTGATTGCTTAGAATTATTTTTAAATGATGAGGAAACTCAGTCTATCCTAATGATCGGTGAGATAGGAGGGACTGCGGAAGAGGAAGCTGCAGACTTTATTAAAAGTCATAAAATAAAAAAACCAATTGTCGGATTTATTGCTGGTATTACAGCCCCACCAGGGCGAAGAATGGGTCATGCAGGAGCAATTATTTCTGGAGGCAAAGGGGGAGCAAAAGATAAGATGAAAAAGATGGAAGATTGTGGAATTACAATGGCGAATTCCCCGTCAAAAATTGGAAAAACATTATTCGATAAATTGTCTGATTGAAAAATTTCTTCGTAGGTTTATATTGATCAGAACATAATGTCTTCTACTAAAAATTTTGAATTAAAAGAAACTGCTTTTCTAAGTAAATCAAATAGTAACTTTATTGAGGAAATGTATTTAAAGTTCGTAAATAATGATCCAGAACTTCCTGATAGTTGGAGGAATTATTTTAGCGAAATTGGTGATGATGAAGATATAATTGTAAAAGAAATTAATGGCCCGTCATGGAGCCCTTCAAAAAAAGTCTCAATTAATAAGCACCTAAACTTTAAAAATGAAAATTCAGAGCAAAGTAGTATTGACCTAATAAAATCGAACGCTAATTCTATTAAAGCTGTTGCAATGATAAGGTCATATAGACAAAGGGGTCATTTAATTGCAAAACTAGATCCGTTAGGTTTGCTTAAGAGCGATTATTTGGATGAGCTTCACCCAGAGTCTTATGGATTTAAAAAAGAAGACTATCAAAAAAATATTTTTCTAGATGGTGTCATTAATAAACAAAATTCAAATATTAATGAAATACTCAAATTTTTAAAAGAAAAGTATTGTGGTTCATTAGGTTATGAATACATGCATATTTCAAATCCCTCTGAAAGAAAATGGTTTAGAGATCGTGTTGAAAAAACAGATGATTTCAAGTTTACGCAAAATGGTAAAGAGGCAATTCTTAATAAGCTCATCCAAGCAGAAGGTTTTGAAAAATTTCTTCATACTAAATATGTTGGGACTAAAAGATTTGGTCTTGATGGAGGTGAAAGCTTAATTCCTGCACTTGAGCAAATAATTAAGATTGGTGGTCAGTCAAAAGTTAAAGAAGTTAAGATTGGTATGTCTCATAGAGGTCGACTTAATGTGTTGGCTAATGTTCTTCAAAAATCTTACAAAAGAATATTTAATGAGTTTGCTGGAGAAATAAGTTCAAAATCAAAAGATGATACTGGAGATGTTAAATATCATTTAGGTGCATCCTCTAATAGAGAGTTTGATGGAAATTCAGTTCACGTAAGTTTAACAGATAATCCTTCACATTTAGAGGCGGTTAATCCAGTTGTTTTAGGGCAAACAAGAGCAAAGCAATTTTTTCACAAAGATAAAGAAAGAAAAAAAGTAATTCCAATTTTGATTCATGGAGATGCAGCTTTCGCTGGACAAGGAGTGGTCGCTGAATGTTTTGCAATGTCTGGTTTACCCGGGCATAATACTGGTGGCACAATTCATATAATTATAAACAACCAAATAGGTTTTACAACAAGCCCAAGATTTGCAAGATCCTCACCTTACCCTTCTGATGTTGCTAAAATGGTCGAGGCTCCAATTATTCATGTAAATGGTGATGATCCTGAGGCTGTAGTTTATGCTGCAAGGATCGCAACAGATTTTAGATTAAAATTTAATAGAGATGTTGTTATTGACTTAATTTGTTATAGAAGATTTGGCCACAACGAAGGAGACGAACCTTCTTTCACGCAGCCGCTTATGTATAAAAAGATAAGATCTCACCCTTCAACAATAAAAGTTTATGGTGAAAAATTAGTCAATGAGGGCTCAATAACTAAAGATTATTTTAATAACAGTATCAAGAGATTTAAGGATTTATTAGATGATCAGTTCAAAAATGCAAAAAATTATAAGCCAAAGATAGAGTGGTTTGAGGGAACCTGGTCTAGATATAAGCCAGAGCGAGGAAAAGATAAGAGAGGAGTAACAGGATCTGATATTAAAAAGTTAAGAAATATTTCTGATAAAATAAATACAATACCATCAGAAATAAATATTCATAAAACTATTACGAAAGTTTTAGATAATCGAAAATTGATGGTATCTAAAGGCAAAGGAATAGATTGGTCTACAGCTGAAGCACTTGCTTTTGGATCATTGCTGGAAGAGGGTTATCCTGTAAGACTTGTAGGCCAAGACTCAGGTAGAGGAACATTTAGTCAAAGACATTCTGTTCTAAGAAATCAAATTGATAACTCAAGATATGTCCCTTTAAATAATATTTCAAATAAACAAAAAAATTTTGAAATAGTTGACAGTTTTTTGTCAGAACTAGCTGTTTTAGGATTTGAATATGGATATAGTTTAGTTGAACCAAATACTCTTACTATCTGGGAAGCGCAATTTGGAGATTTTGCCAATGGTGCGCAAGTGGTCATCGATCAATTTATAGCTTCTGGAGAGAGAAAGTGGTCTAGAGCATCGGGTTTGGTCATGTTACTACCCCATGGGTATGAAGGTCAGGGACCTGAACACTCATCAGCAAGATTAGAGAGGTTTTTGCAGCTGTGTTCAAACGATAACATGCAAGTAATGAATTGTACAACACCTGCAAATTATTTTCATGCCCTGAGAAGACAAATGCATAGAGATTTTAGGAAACCTTTAATAATTATGACGCCCAAATCTTTATTAAGACACAAACATTGTATTTCTGATTTGGATGATTTTAATAAAAAGAATTCTTTTCATAGAGTTTTATGGGATCACGCTATAGATCCAAAAACTAAAGGATTTATAAAATTAAAAAAAGCTAAAAAAATTGAAAAAGTGATTCTCTGTTCTGGTAAAGTTTACTTTGATTTACTTGAAGCAAGAGAAAAAATAAAAAAAAATGATGTTGTAATCTATAGAATTGAACAACTTTACCCTTTTCCAGCAAAAGCACTTGCAACAGAGTTAAAACCTTATGCGAAAAATGCAAAATTTTATTGGTGCCAGGAAGAACCAAAAAATATGGGTGCTTGGTTTTCAGTCAGAGATTATATCCAATGGACATTAGATAATATAAAGGCTAAGAATAATATGATTTCTTATATTGGAAGAAGTCCAGACGCATCACCTGCTACAGGATATGCTAAAAGACATATTGCACAACAACAAGAAATTATAAAGAAAGTTTTTGAGTAAATATTGATGACTGAAAAAATATTAGTTCCAGTGCTTGGGGAAAGTATTACGGAAGCCACTGTTTCTAAATGGCTTAAAAATGAAGGTGATACCGTTGAGGCTGATGAGCCGATTGTCGAATTAGAAACAGATAAAGTAAATTTAGAGGTTCCATCACCAGTGTCAGGCACTCTCACAAAAATTAATTCTAAGAGTGGATCAGTAGTGGAAGTGGGGGCTGATTTAGGATCTGTTTCTGAGAGTGAGACAGCGTCTGAAAAAACTGTAGAGATAAAAAAAATTAAACCAACAACTAAAATTGAAAAAGATAATGAAGTAAATACGAATGATAAAGATGAAGATATTGAGGTTTTTGATGAAATTATTGAAGAAGAAAAGCCATTAGTTCTAACTCAAGAGGTTAAAGATAAACCTGCTGAAATTAAGACAAAAATTGATCAAACATTATCTCCAGCAGTAAGAAAAATTGTAACTGAAAATAAAATTGATATTAGCTCAGTTAAAGGATCTGGAAAAGATGGAAGAGTATTAAAAGGCGATTTAATTAACTTAATGGGAGTAAGCCCACCTCCTTCTGAAAGAAAAATTAAATATGGTCAAGAAGAAAGAATTAAAATGACTAGATTAAGACAAACCATTGCAAAAAGATTAAAACAAGCACAAGATAATGCAGCGCTACTCACAACTTTTAATGAAGTTGATATGTCCAGTGTTATTGAAATGAGAAAAGAAAACCAAGAGGATTTTCAAAATCGTTATGGAGTTAAATTAGGTTTTATGTCTTTTTTTGTAAAAGCATCCATAGTAGCATTAAAAAACTTTCCAGCAATTAATGCTGAAATTGAAAACGATACAATTGTTTATAAAAACTATTATAATATAAGTTTTGCAGTTGGTACTGAAAAAGGGTTAGTCGTGCCTGTACTAAAAAATGCTGATGAATTATCATTTGCAGATATTGAAAAAAATATTAAAGACATTTCAGATAAAGCAAAAAATGGAAAGCTTACAATTGAAGATCTTCAAGGAGGAACTTTTACTATAAGTAATGGTGGTGTGTATGGTTCAATGCTTTCAACTCCTATTCTTAATTTACCACAATCAGGTGTTCTAGGAATGCACAACATAGTTGATAGGCCAGTTGTAGTTGATGGGGAGATTAAGGTCAGACCTGTTATGTATTTGGCTTTATCTTATGACCATAGAATCGTTGATGGCAAAGAATCTGTATCTTTTTTGAAAATGATTAAAGAAAATTTAGAGGAACCAAGAAGACTATTTTTAGATATTTAAATGACAGACAAATTTCAAGTAGTGGTAATTGGTGGTGGACCTGGAGGCTATGTTTGTGCAATTAGACTGGCGCAATTAGGTCTTAAAACTGCATGCATAGAGTCTAGAGGTTCATTAGGTGGTACTTGTTTAAATGTTGGATGTATACCCTCTAAGAGTTTGTTAAACTTATCAGAGGAGTTTCATAACGCACAAAGCCTATCAAATAAAGGAATTGAAATAGGTGAAGTAAAGTTAAATTTACCTAAAATGATGAAAAATAAAGATAAAGCAGTCACGATTTTAACTAAAGGCGTGGAATTTCTTTTAAAAAAAAATAAAGTTACTTATTTTAAAGGCATTGGTAGTTTTAAATCTAAAAATGATATCTTAATCAAGGATCACGAGAATAAAGAAAAAGTAATTCAAACAGAAAATACAGTAATTGCAACTGGATCAGTTTCAGTATCTCTACCAGGTGTCGAAATAGATGAAAAGATAATTGTTTCTTCAACAGGGGCATTAAAATTAGAAAAAGTGCCAAAAAAATTAGTTGTTGTTGGTGGAGGATATATAGGATTAGAGATGGGCTCTGTTTGGTCTAGACTTGGGTCAGAGGTTCACGTGATTGAGTATTTAGATCATATTACTCCTGGTATGGATAAAGAAATTTCAAATGAGTTTATGAAAATTTTAAAAAAGCAGGGAATAAATTTTCATATGCAGCACAAAGTTGAAAAGATTAAGAAGAATAACAGTAATGCAGTAGTCTCGACAATAAGTAGCGAAGGTACTAAAAAAGATTTTGAATGTGACGTTGTACTAATCTCTGTTGGAAGAAAACCAAATACTGAGGGACTCAATCTTCAAAAAATTGGTGTAGAATTAGATGAAAAAAAGAGAGTAAAAACAGATAAAAATTTTAAAACTAATCAAGATAATATTTATGCTATCGGAGATGTAATTAGTGGACCAATGTTAGCCCATAAAGCTGAGGATGAGGGGATAGCAGCTGCAGAAAATATAGCAGGTCAATCAGGTCATGTTAATTACGACACTATCCCAGGGGTTATTTATACCAGTCCAGAAGTTGCATCTATAGGAAAAACAGAAGAACAATTAAAAGAATTAAATATAAAATATAAAATTGGAAAATTTTCTTTTATGGCAAATTCAAGAGCTAAGGCCATTGACGACACAGATGGTTTTGTAAAAATTCTTGCAGATGAAAAAACTGATAAGGTATTAGGAGCACACCTAATTGGTCCCCACGCAGGTGAATTGATAGGAGAAATTGGGATTGCAATGGAGTTTGGTGGAAGTTCTGAGGATATTGCAAGAACTTGTCATGCTCACCCTACCTTTTCAGAAGCAGTCAAAGAAGCAGCATTATCTGTTGATAAAAGGGCAATTCACTCTTAATTATATTTTAGAAATTTAAAGTATATTCTAATATTTTACTAATGAAGTTTCCGATTCTTTTACCTAATATATTTAATTATCCCTTCACATATGAGAGTGACTTTCAACTGAAAATTGGTGATTTTGTTGAAGTTCCTTTTGGTAAATCAAAATCAATTGGCGTAGTTTGGAATGAGTTTGAGAAAAATCATAATAAACATTTTAAAACAAAAAAGATAATCAAAAAATTGGACATTCCTACTTTAAAGAAAAATATAATTGAATTTTTAAATTGGTTTTCTGATTATAATATAGTTCCAAAAGGAATGGCTCTAAAATTAGTTTTATTAGGGGGTAAGCCAGTAAAAATTTTTGAGAAAAAATTTTACCAAAAATTCCATTCTAAGATAAAAAAAAATTCTATTAAATTTACCTCAGAACAAAAAGAGGCTTTAAATCAAATGAATTTATCTAATAAAAAATTTAATGTACATGTTTTGCAGGGTATAACTGGATCAGGTAAGACAATAGTTTATTTTGAGGTCTTAAAAAAAATTTTAAAAGAGGGATACCAAGGTTTAATTTTACTTCCAGAAATTGGTTTGACGGGTCAGTTTGAAAAAAAATTTATTGAGTTTTTTGGATTTAAGCCAGCAATTTGGCATTCTGGAATTACAAAAAAGAATAAAGAAATTATTTGGAGTGGTGTTATTAATGAGAAAATCAAAATTGTAATTGGTGCAAGATCATCGTTATTTCTACCATTCAAAAATTTAGGTTTGATAATAGTTGATGAGGAGCATGACCAATCCTATAAACAAGATGAGGGAGTTATTTATAATGCAAGAGATATGGCAATATCTAGAGCTTCATTTGAAAATATTCCAATTAATTTAATAACTTCAGTACCATCAGT
>ENA-OSEY01002743-OSEY01002743.1-marine-metagenome-genome-assembly--contig:-NODE-2743-length-11159-cov-2.227125_pt1 | contig 11159 bp, 9 predicted proteins | sample MGYA00248465_ERZ534230 | MGnify/ENA primary metagenome ERZ534230 (study PRJEB26409, sample SAMN06344110) | marine metagenome | isolation source: Sea water from surface | place: Atlantic Ocean:Southern... | reverse complement strand
GGCAACCAAAATGTTGCGAATTTCCAATCTATCATCCATGATTCAACAGATACTGACGCAGTATTGCTCGGTATCTGTAGCTATGGTGCTGGAGGAATGATAATTTCAACAATAGATGTTGAGACTAATTCTGAAGATGCGAACAGTGCCGAATTTGCTCTGTTGAAGAACATGCTTGACTTCCAAGTGGTAGATTATCCGAATCCTTTCGGTAAGATGCGTGAAGGAACTGATATTCTGATCAACGGAGTCGTACCAGACCCTGCATTGGGTGCAGGTTATGCAACATATTACATGAAGAGCAATGCAGAAATCACTTTCAGTTACCAATCCGATGCACAAGTTGACTTACGCACAGATTGGTTAATTTCCGGCCCAACCTCTTGGAATATGGCTACTATGGCACCAGGACAGGTCGATCATTATGTTTCACCACTCTTTGACCTCGAATCCTCGCCAACCATGACATTCTGTAAGTCAATCGGTACTCAAGGCCTGTGCAAGCAGGAAGAGCAGTGGACGGTAACATTGTGGTTGCACGATGACAACGGTCACTCCAGAATGCTGCAGGTAACTGTTGAAACTAATGATGCAAATGCCGACGCATTCAATCCGATTGCCGATGCATATGTGGTAATCAAGGATACTTATGCTGATAACATCAATCTCGTCGGCACATGTTCAATCAATGATAATTATCCTAAGTATGAAATTATTCTCGATGAAAGCGGTCAAATTCCGATTGAATTCAATGCAGGCAACTCGAGTGACCCGGATGCGCTAGAAGGCTCTGGTATCGAGCGTTATGAGTGGGAAGTTACTTTCGATAAGCCATGGGATGACCCGATAAGCTTGAATTCAAACACATACGTAAACTACGAAGCAAGTCAGGGCGTATGGACCTACGTATTTGGCGGCTATGGTGTAGACGAGAATGGTGAATCCTATGCCGGTAGAAACTTGACCTTCAACCCGAACACTGAAGCACCAATTCAACCAATTAAGGTCAAACTAGCTGTCTACGATAAATCTGGCAAGTGGGATGATGATATGGAGTTCTGTTTCGATGTCAAACCTCAAGGATTTGGTGACGAGCCCCCAGTTATCGACATCACCAACTGGGCAGACCGAGTTGGATACACAGATTCGTATTTCAATCTGTCAGGATTTGTTGTCAGTGGCTCAGACGAGAGTGATACTTTCATTGAGATAACCACCGACGAAGCGCTGCTTGATGAAACAGATTTCTTCATCAGAGAAGCCGCAAAGGGCACTGGTGAGCTAGCAGTTCTATCCAACAGCATTGGAACAGGAGATTCGTTTGAGTTGAGTCTAAACATTGATGCATTCCACTCCAATGTCTCGCGCGATGTTGAAATATACATCCGAGTTTACGAGTTTGATCCGTCAAAAGATACTGCTAAGCGATGGGTTACAGAACAGCAATTGAGCCCACTTGACCCTAACTACGTCCAGTTATACAACCCGACATCAATCACGCTAACATTGCCAATATGCCGTGGAGTTGAAGTTCCATCTGATGTGGAATTAAACGACCCAACAGGACGCTGGATATTCGTTTCCGGACAATGTCAGTGGGAAGGGGATTACAGTCTGGTTGATGGAGAATGGATTGAGCCCACAGTCGACGATGATGATGGTGCCCAGGCTACTACTAACGTTATGTTCATTGGAATAGGTGCACTAGCAATAATCATAATTGTTGTTTTGACGCTGTTATTCCTCCGCAGAAGTGGTGCTGAAGGAATGGATGGTGATTACAAAGATTTCAACCTCACTGGTGCTTTCCAACAAGATCCAGTAGAACAGTATGTCCAACAACTAATTGCTCAGGGTTACCCTGAAGAAACTGCTAGAGCATATGCACAACAGTATGCAGCCCAAGCAGGCTTAGGTGGAGCAGCAGCGAGTGCTGCCCCAGCGGCAGCTCCAGCGGCAGCAACCAATCCTGCGATGGAAGCGGCATATCAGCAATACTACCAGCAATTTATCTCGCAAGGTTATGACGCACAGACTGCGGCAGCGTATGCCCAGCAGTATGCAGCACAATACGTTCAACAGCAGCAATAAGCAACGCCTGAATTGATTGGCCCATGGGTCAATGAGTTCAAAAGAGACAGGTTGCAGGGATGCCCATGGACAAGACTGACAAGTATACAGTTGCCGATATTTCACTGGCTGATTCAGGAGCATTGAGAGTTGATTGGGCGAGAGCGAGAATGCCTGTTTTGGCTGCTTTGAAAGAAGAAGCTCTGAACACCAAGCCACTGGCAGGAATGAAAGTTGCAGGTTGTCTTCACGTAACAAAAGAAACTGCTGTTCTCATCGAGACAATCGCTGCTGCGGGAGCCGAAATCTCGTGGTCGGGATGCAATCCGCTATCAACTCAGGACGACGTTGCTGCGTGGTTAGCCGCTGAGGGTTACTCCATTCACGCTTGGCACGGACAAAGTGTTGAAGACTTCTATTGGTGCATCGATAAGACTCTTGAATTCAAACCAACCCTCACGCTGGATGATGGTGCGGACCTAATCGTAAGAGTTCATGGCGAGAAAAGTGAGTATGCAGACGGTGTTATTGGCGGAACTGAAGAAACTACAACAGGTGTCCACAGGCTGAGAGCAATGGGTAAGGCAGGAGACCTCAAATATCCAGTAATCGCTGTCAACGATGCGATTACTAAGTGGGATTTCGACAACGTATACGGAACTGGTCAATCAACCATTGATGGTATACTAAGAGCGACATCTGTGCTCATTGCCGGTAAGACCTTTGTTGTTGCTGGATACGGTCACTGCGGCAAAGGAGTTGCTATGCTTGCTCAAGGAATGGGTGCTAATGTTATCATTACCGAAGTCGATCCTCTCCCAGCACTGAGAGCAGTAATGGACGGTTTCAGAGTAATGAAGATGGACGAGGCGGCAAAACATGGTGACATATTTTGCACGGCTACCGGAATGAAAGATGTCATTGTCGGCCGTCACTTTTCATCAATGAAAGACGGTGCAATAATTTCAAACACTGGGCACTATGACTGTGAGATCAATATTGAGGACCTCAAATCACAAGCCTCCAGTGATAGAACCATTAGAGATAATAATGTTGAATATACTATGAAAGATGGCAGGAAGATTTTCCTCCTAGCAGATGGACGTTTAGTCAATCTAGCTGCTGCTGAGGGCCATCCATCTGAGGTCATGGATATGTCATTCGCTAATCAATACCTTGCACTTTGCCGCTTGGCAAAGGAAGGCTCGGAAATGCAACCAATTGTTTACGATATCACAACAGAGCAAGACCAAGGACTTGCGGTAACAAAATTAGCAACTCTAGGGTTTTCCATTGACAGTTTAACAAATGACCAAACTGCATACTTAGATGACTACAACGCTGGAACGTGATTATTCTTCTTCATATGGCTCAGCGCCATCTCCTTCCCAGAAGGGCGAATCCCCGTCTTCGATATGGCCAATTTCATCAAGGTGTGAATCAAAGTCAGGCAATTCTAGGTTCCAATTCTTTGGTAATTTGTTCTTCTCTTCAACAATCATAAGCATTCTTTCCTGCCATGCAACAGGTTTTCTTTGAAGAATATACATATAGAGCACTGAGGTTCTTATCTCCTCGGAAATTATGCTAAATCCGGAGGATGATTCAAAATTCATCGCCCGCAGTAAGTTAAATGCTGGTCGGTTGATGGTTCTAAACATATTTTTGGTAAATCTCATTCCAGCGATTACTGCGATGAAAATTACTATGCTTGTAAGACAGAATGCGCCAAGTCCTTCTCCGGCAAGAAAGTTCGACAGAACGATTACACCAAATAAGACTGGAACGGTAATCAGCATGAAGATTGTAGTCTCTGAAACTGGTGCTTTGCGCATTTTTGTTTCTATTGCTGCCCACCCTGGATGACGTCTCTCCCACGGTTTGAAGTGACCATCTGAATTCTGCTGGACTGCCGCGTTAAACAGGCCTAGCAGCTGGTGAACACGGCCGTATTGGCTAGTTGCAACGTCCATATTTTCATTGAGTATTGTTTCAATCCGCTCACGACCTTCTTGATATAGACCTAAGTCAGCTAGGATTGTTGCTTGTTCAATTAGTGGGGTAACTTCGTAAGGTGCGTGCACTCGAACTTGTTGCCACCAATCTAAGGCATCGAACATCAAACCTAGTTCATCTGCTAATAATCTCCCACCTCGCACCCACATATCGATTCGTGTCGGATCTAACTTGGTAATTGTTCTAACAGCCGTAAGGGATTTTGATGCATCAATCAGATTTGCAGCCTTACCGTCTGCTAACAAGTGAGCATCCGATATTAATTGCCAAGCATCAACATGCTCGGGGTCCAATTTGACTGCTTGATAGGCCTTCTCTAAGGCACCCTCTCTGTCGCCTGAGTCCAGTGCTTCAATTGCATCCAAGTAATGATTCTCAGCACTCACATTTAGGTGGTTGTGAATGAATTACTTAATCATCGCGATTTTTCCTGCGTGAGCGGGCATTTAACGGCTGAGGCCCTCTATTGTGTGCATGATTAGCAGATTTACCTCTGGCTTTTCGAAATTTGCGATTATTATCTGAGCGAGCTGGCCTGTTTCTAGTTTGGTTGTTATGGCGATGAGGTGGTCTATCTCGGCTCGAGGAACCGCTTTTTGGCTCACCACATCGATTGCATTCCTTTCTGAATGAGAAATTTACATTGCTACACTTTTGGCATACCCAATCATTATCAGCGAAGATTTTGTTTTGACCTCCGCCATCTCTTGAATCACGCTTCCTAAAGTCTCGCCCTCTGCCGTCGCCACGGTTGGTGTTACGACGGTCAGATTCACGGCGATTGTCTCTTCTATCTCTTCTATTATCACTACGCGGATTGTCCCGCCAGTTTGGCCTAGATTGATTATCACGATTTGATTGGCTGTAGCGGCTTCGATTATCCTGTCGGTTTGTCCTAGAGTGATTATCACGGTGTGACCGGTCACCTCTCTCGCGATTGTAAGACTGGCGTGGTTTGTTTCCGGCATGACGATTTCCACGATTGCTCTCACGATTGTCCTGTTTGGCAATCTTTGGCCTGATTTGAGCCTCACAACCGATGAAATCATTTGGATTCATCTTCCTATCAAGGTGTGCGATGTGAGCGATTGGGCTGTCTGTGCTACCGAGGACTGCATCAATCTTGCCGATGTATGTACCGTCATCGATTCTAACAATTATTGAACCGAGTGCCGGAGAGGAGCCGGTGAAAGGAGCTATCAAACCACCTTCGTGACTCAGTGCCTCAACTGTTGCCTTGAACATTTTTTTACTTCCGTTCAGATTTTATTCTTCATCCCTTCTGATAAGTGCCGCACCAGCCAGCACCATCGAGATAGTGGCGAGCAAGGATACGCCAGGCAGGGCACTAGATTCACTACTACCACTGTCATCATCTGAGGTTGAACCATCACCAGAAGTATCCTGTGCGTTTGGATCTTCGACATTTACCAGCAAACTACTTTCAATGTCAGATTCGTCAGTTCCGGTTATCACGACATCATAAACAGTAATATCTTGCATGACACAGGTGGCGATTGAAACATCAATTTCCCAGTTGATTCCAACCTGTGTGAAATCAGTGGCACTCGCACCACATAACTGTAGTGTCATCGAAACATCTTCTCCATCTGGGTCAGATACTGTGCCTTTGAGAGTAAATTGTAGTCCTGTTGCGTCCCATGTAGCATTCTTGCCGTCAAAGCTGGTGCGGAGTGAAATGATTGGTGGCAAACTCTGTTTTTCTAGACCAAAGTCGAATAGGTAGTCAAAATTCATCATATTATTGGCTGATGCACTTCCCATAACCATAACCATTCCAGGCTTTAGGCCATCCATTGGAAGTGCGATGGTAACTGGGTCGCTGCTAACCATAGAGGAACGCATTGCGCCCATGATTCCATCTTGATGAGCATGCGCACCAATGGTCATTTCAGCAACCAAGCCAGTTGGAGTTATGGTAAATCCGATATTCTCACCGTCATCGATTACTGCAGCGGCAGTAAATGGTTGACCAAATGTGAAATCAAGGGTTTCAACTGCGGATGCGCCGAATGGGTCAAGAACGCTACAAGTTGCGCTAGATGAGGTGGCTCCGGATGGAGAGGTTACCAGAAGGTTTCCTGACTCGTCTTGTCTTGACTGCCATCCAGCGTCACTAAATGCGCAATCAAGATTCCATCCATTTGAGTCGGTCGCCCAGTCTGATAGCTCTTCAGCAGGGACAGTTAGGTATTCTGTTCCGGTCATCAGCGGAATGATTGAATTATTTGCCGGTTTCAAGTTAGTCCATTGTGGAATGTCGTTTGATTCAGGGACAGTAGTGGTGAAATCGATGAATAGGTTTCTACCCACTGGCCAGTTTATCTTGTCATAATCTACGTGTTGATGGATTCTTAGCTTACCGTCCGGCAAGAATTCTTCCTCTGGGGCGGTATAGTCCTGCCCAACTACCAATTCTACTCCGTCATCCTCCATGGCAAAATCAGCGATTCTCAGACCTTGTAGAGCAGGAAAAGTCATTACTAGGTCTGCATTAGTCATGTTGGTAACATTCAGCGCTAGAGTGAAGTTAGATACGCCTTGGTTGGGTAGTTGGTCAAATCTCATGTTGTTATTTTCACCGCTCTTGACGAACAAGCTAATTTGTAAGTCGTCAGTTGCTGCTACTGGTATTTCCTTACAATCAGCGGAAGCACCAAAATTAGTGCATGAGCGTTCATCAGGGTGATTGGGAGCAACAAGGTCAACCTCATCTAAAGCAATTCCTTCTTCGACAAACTCTAGGTCGTTCCATGCGACACCGCTGTTAGTGCGGTGCGGAACACCTTCGCGAATACCCAGTCTGGTTTCCATGTCTTCGATACACATTGGGCCAATTTCCCTGACAGCCTCTCGCTCATCAGTACTTATCCAATCGTTATCACCGCCCGGAGCGCCCTCAAATAAACCATCAAGGTTCTCTCTTACGGTTGCAGAGTTGCTACCATTAACATATGCGGTTGCTTCCATCTCTGCAGTAGCCCAATCAGTTCCTATGTCAATATTAAACAGGGCGAAATTGTAATCAAATAGGTCTTCAAAGGTATATCCCGAACAATCGACATCGGACAGTCCACTGCTACCTTGTCTGCCCTCGGTTTGTGAGGGTTCAGTGATGGATAAAGCAGGGCTAGTAATGCCGCTTGTTATACTCATCATAATCATCATGATTAGCATGGTAATTGCAGTGGCTGGAACATAGTATTGTCTAGTTGCCATACCCACCGGTGGTCAATACTTGTCTAATACTCTTTGGATGTAGGCATGACATTTGGTTGATTATGGTTGTATCCTTGACATGCGGGATTTGAACCAGAGCCATGGCATAACCGTCCAAATAGCAGCGGAAATCCATGATGTGATAGGAGGTACGCCTCTGTCAACATCTGCAAGATTGGTTTCTAACAAGTGGTGAAACACTCCATTGGGCGACAAGAGGTCAAGAAAACCCTCTATTCTAATCATTTCAGGATTATTTACCTCGCCGACATTTACTCCAGAAGCAAATGCGACCATCGAAGTGACGAGGGCCCACAAAAAGGTGAACAAGAACCACATACCAACTCCGAAAGCCACAGACGTACCCTGATCTCTCGAATAGGTAGATGCAATTAGGCTGAATATGACATACCAAAACAGGATTAAGCCAACAGAGGCAAAAGATGCTACTGTTTCAGGGAGCGCAATGCCCTGTTCAAGTCTAAACATGACAATCAGGGTAGATATCAGCCATAATGCCCATACTGGAATTAGGATAGCCAACCAGTGGCCTAGTGCAAGCCCCATCGCTTGTTCTTCTCTGGGCATCGGCTGTGATAGTTTTACTTCTAACACGCCAGTAAACCGGTCCTTACTAATTCCATCATATGATAGTAATACGCCGCACATAGTCCCAGCAAATACGATTCCTAAACTAGTGTAAAACATAACTTCCATCACATTGTCTGGTCTAACGCCGCCAGGTAGCATGACATCCGGATCAGAGAATCCCCACGCAATACCGGGAATAAACAATATTAGAATTGGCAACATGACGATCATCCTTGTTGAGCGTAGCTTTTCGGCAATAATTTGCCTCGCTATTGCAACAATATCAGTGTTGAACATGTTATTCCTCCTCGCTTAGAGTCTTCAGTGGCATCATATTGGAGGCTTGGACCTCCAATCCAATTTCTTCGACTTCCAACCCAGTTGCTTGACACAACATTTCGACAATGTCAGGGGCTTTTCTTTTCCATTCAGTGATGTGGTGCCCGGCTTGAACAATATTCTTGATGCTGGCATCATCAGCGTGCTGAATTGTGCAACTCCAGTTTTGCTCATCAACGGTTTGCTCAAGAATTGTTCCAGACCCGATTAATTTGGCTAGGTCTGGTAGTTCTCCCTTACCGCCAATTTCAATTCTGTCTGCTAACCCAAGTTTTTCTTCGATATCTTTTATTGAGCCATTAGCGACCAACTGCCCGCGATGAATAAGGAGTAATTTGTCGATGAAACCAACGAGCCCACTAACTTGGTGAGATGAAATAATCACTGCAACGCCTTGGTTACTCAATTGCTTTATCATTTGTTCAACAGATTTTGCTGCTACCGGATCAAGGCCATTAAACGGTTCGTCAAGCAATAGAATCCTTGGCGCTCCCATCAATGCTACGGCTAAACTCAATCTCTGTCGCATACCTTGGCTAAGTTCATCAAGCGTGGCGGTTGATTTTGATGATAACCCCACCAATTTAAGCAACTTTTCCGGTGCTACGGGGGTGTCTCGCAAAGCAGAGAATTGACGTATAGTTTGGTTGACTGATGCGCTCCCTGTCCATCGAACCTGCTCTGGCATGTGACCAATATTCGCCCGTAGTTGTCGATCAATTGGTCCATTTTTTGGGTCTAGTTCAACACCTTGCAACCTAATTTTGCCCTCGTCTATCGGCATAATCCCAGCTAGAATACGTAACAGCGTGGTCTTTCCAGCGCCGTTTGGGCCAACGAGTCCGATGATTTGACCCGCCTCTAGTGTGAGATTTAATCCAAAAACTCCCGGTCCTGGTTTGGTAAACCACGGGTTGGTAAATTTTGGGCGAGAGATTCTGTGCCGGAATGTGACATCAATCAGCTCTAACGCCCGGCCTGTCATGTTACCGCCTGTATGTTCAACTATGACAAATTAACTTCATCTCAATTATTTTTGGCAAACATTATTGTTGAAATACTAATTCATCAGCATGTTGACCATGATTATGTCACTTATCACATCAGTGATGTTGATTGGTGTTATGTTTGCTATTGTGTCGATAAAAAACAAACTGGATGATGACGAACAAATATCAGTAAAATCAGCGTTTGGAGACAAAGGTCTTGAGATGTTGATAGGTTGTATAGTTCTCATGTGGATTGTGCCATATGGATTAATAATCATTATTCCAAGCGCACTAATTTTGTCAATCCTTAGTCCTGCAGGGCGTAACTCATGGCGTGATTATGGTAAAATAAGAGCGTATACAATTGCCTCAATGTTACTGATTGTGCTATTCAGCGGGTTTGCTCCAACATCTAGCCCCAAGTCTCCAGAGATGTGGGGGGAGCCCTTGTTTTCCGAAAACCCAAATGCACCAATCTATCCCGCAGGTCAGCAGTATACGTGGTTGAATCTACCAACCGATGGCGGACTAAATGTTGAAATTATTCAATCATTGACCATTAGGACACCTCACCAATTTGGCAAGTTATCTGCTGCTTCATCGACTCTAGCAATTGCCGATTTGTTCGGTATGCAGCAATCTAGATTAGATCAAGCAATACAACTTTTAGACCAACAAATTGTTTTTGATATCGATGAAGACGAAATGAAATTACTACCGATCAAAGATAAACAGAGGCACACATACGACACCGGGTCAAAGTCATTTGACCTTGATATCAGAATGTACGAGTTGAGGAGTTTGACCCTTAATTCAGACCCGAACGGGTTCAAGGTGGGAGAAGTCTTCTGTGCCGCTTCACCAAGTTGGGGTGGAGAGTTGGATATTCTTGTTGTCGTTCGACCTATCGGTCATACTGGCTTAATCAGTGACCGATATGTAGAAAGCCTCGCAGTACCATGGATTTTGGCCAGTTAGGGAAACAAAATGATAGTTTAGGGAAACCTAAAGAATATATATGATACGCTTTTCGGGTGGCCTAAAGTGATGACATGATATTGAAGAAGTTACCAGCAACAATGATACTAATTACCCTACTTTCTGCAAGTCTTGCAGGTTGTATAGGCAACGATGATGAAAGTAAAGCATCCGATTGTAGTGGGGATGAACTAAAAATTGCATTTGATGTTAAGGACGATTTAATGCCGGAATCTATTGATAATCCAAATAGGATTGCTGATACCTGTGTGGTGTGCTAAATATGGACGGTACAATATACGACGTCGATAGCGCTGCATTGGCAATGGAAGCACTAAGATTTGGGAATGCAGACATTGCAATGAATATTGACGGAGGACCAGCATGGGTCGGATGGAACGCATACGGTTTAGAAGTTTTAGCTGCTGATACCAAAGATGACGGTAGAGCATTCTACAATGCACATGCTTGGGTTCTCAAAGGTAGTGAGATGGAAATTGCACTCAATGATGGAGATGACAATACAGACCCATTCGCTCTGTTAGAAGGTAAAACTTCCTGCCATACAGGCTGGTTGAAATCTGCAGGTATGTTGCTGCCCATGGGTTACCTCATCGGTAACGGGTATGCCAACGTCATTGGCGATCCCAACACCGTGGAATCAATGCGTAACACGATTTACGCATTTTTCAATGAAGATGCATCCATTCCGGAAGTAGGAGACACGTACTACAGTTACAAGGGTGCACTACGATGTTTGTCAGAAGAGCGTGGAGATATAGCATTCGTTGCTGACACTACTTTAGATTACTACTGTGTTGACCGAGTTGACAGCAATTCATGGTGTTTGGATGAATCCGAATACGTCGAATTACCACTATTCGGTCGTGCACCTGGTCACCCTGTTATGTACAACCCGGCTACAATGAGCGGAGA
>ENA-OSEY01002742-OSEY01002742.1-marine-metagenome-genome-assembly--contig:-NODE-2742-length-11159-cov-4.782440_pt1 | contig 11159 bp, 8 predicted proteins | sample MGYA00248465_ERZ534230 | MGnify/ENA primary metagenome ERZ534230 (study PRJEB26409, sample SAMN06344110) | marine metagenome | isolation source: Sea water from surface | place: Atlantic Ocean:Southern... | reverse complement strand
ATCATTATCTGCTTCATAAATTCGCTGATGGGCTGTGAAAGACCAGCTACCTCTAAAGTAGTCATCTGGCCATTTAAACCTGCGGCCCCACCTGAAACTTCCACCTTTTGTTATCATGTCTAATGGCGCATAATACATAGATGACCTGCCTGAAAAGCTATAGAATAAGGACCCACTTAAAAGATTATTCGTATCATTAACCATAGGGTCAGTAAAACTAATACTCGCTCTTTCTCTCTTTTGAGGTTTGTAACTACTACCAAAATATGTTTGATTATAATTAGCCGCGCCAACTTCAAAAGACAATGCTAAATGTTGGCCCCTACCTCTAAAATTAGGAAGAGAAAAACCCCCACCTCCAGTAACTCCATAAGCTTGACTAAATCCCATATTCATATTTGCTTGACCTGATGATTTTTCCTCAACAGTAACTTCAATATCTACTTGGTCATCATCAACAGGGACTACATCAGGGACCACATTTGAAAAATAATTTAACATCATTATTTCTCGATGAGTTCTTAATAGTCTCTCTTTATTAAATACATCTCCGGGATAGATTCTCATAATTCTTCTAATAACATTCTCTCTGGTTCTATCATTCCCCTTTATGGAAATATTTCTTATATAGACTTTATGATTTTCTGCAATCACAAAATGGACATCGAGAGAATCATTACCGACAGGGGTAATTTCAGGATCTATCCTACTATATATGTAACCTTTGTCCATATATAACCCTTGCATACGATCATAGACAGCTCTTGAAAAACTTTCTTCACTGTAGTTGTCTCCTTTAGTAAGGCCTAAAGCTCTAGACAAAATTTCCTCTGAATATAAAGACTGCCCTTCCCAAGTGAAATCTCTATACTTATACTTTGGACCTTCATCGACATTAAGTATAATATCCAAATATTTACTCTTACCATCATAGATTATAGAATCCGATAAAATAGAAAAATCTCTGTGCCCCTTATTGTGATAAAATTCAATTACTTTTTCTTTATCAAGCTCAAGTTTTTCTTTATCAAATGCAGTCCTCCAGAAGTAATACCACCTTTGCTGCTTTGTCTCCTTCATGAGCATTCTTAACCTTAAATCTGAATATGCATCATTACCATTAAAGTAAATATTTCTTAATTTAATTTTTTCGTTTTCAGTTATCGTAAAAATAACATCCTTTGTTATATCTTTAGCTTTGCCATCAAAAATATTTTGCTTCGTTTCAGAATTAATTAAATCCGCTTTAATATCAACTTTTAAGTATCCTTTTTCAGCATAGAGTTTTTTTATTTTGTTTATTTTTTCATGGATCATATTTGGCTTAATTCTTTGCCCAGTGTTAAGATCAAGTTCTTCCTTAAACTTGCTATCTTTGATTTTTTTATTACCGATATACTTAATATCGCCCACAATGTTAGACTCTAATACCATAATGGTTATACTTACTTCATTACCAGCCTCTTTGTCATATTTGATCTGAACATCATTAAAAAGCCCCAACTGCCATAATCTTTTAATAGCCCTAGGAAATTCTGCGGATGAAACTTTTGTTCCTTTTCTTAAACCTGAAGTAAATATTATTGTATTTGCTGTTGATACAACATTTCCCTCAACCTTAACATCTTTGAGGATAAACTCCTGATTTGATTGAGCAAACAGAGCCGTAAATATCAAAAATATAATGACAATATTTCTCATTTTAGTTCTCTACTTGCTCACTGATTTTTCCAAACCTTCGTTCTCTATTTTGAAATTCGAAAATTGCTTGAAAAAGTTCATTTTCGCGAAATGAAGGCCAATAAGTATCTGTTAAATACATTTCAGTATATGCTGATTGCCATAATAAAAAATTACTAATCCGTAACTCTCCGCTAGTACGAATCAAAAGGTCAGGATCTGGACAATTATTTGTATCAAGATAAGAAGAAAAAATATTCTCATCAATTGAATTAGCATCCAAATTATTGTTATTTATGTCATTGATAATATTATTCACTGCTGATAAAATTTCCTGCCTGCTACCATAGTTTAGGGCTAATACTAAATTCAATCCTGAATTACCATTTGTTAGTTTTATACCTTCTTTAATCCCCTTAACTGTACTTTCTGGTAAAATTGAAATGTCTCCTATGGTTGAGAACTTTACATTGTTTTTGTGCAATTCTTTAATTTCTTTTTTTATGGTTGATAATAAAAGAGTCATTAAAGCCTTTACTTCTCTTTTTGGCCTATTCCAATTTTCTGTAGAGAATGTAAATAACGTTAAGTATTCAACTCCAATCTCACCACATATCCGAGTTATCTCACGAACAGAATTAATACCCTCTCGGTGCCCAGCTATCCTTGGGAGACCTCTTTCTTTTGCCCACCTACCATTACCATCCATAATAATGGCGATATGTTTTGGCACATTTTTTAAGTGACTTTTATCTATGTTTTCTACGTTCATTTTAGTAGGGTAAGAATAATTGATAAATACTCAAATATTCAGGTATGAAGTATAGGAATTATAATTGATTTATACCTTAGAGATTACTGAATAGTTCCAAACTTTTATTTATCAAGAATGGTAATCATTTTATCAATAATTGAAGTATAAACCTTGGAAGCATCATGCTCAGGGTTTTTAAGAATCAAAGGCTCGCCATCATCAGTAGCGCTAACGATGTCATTTGAAATTGGAATCTGCCCTAATAGCGGAATGCCCAAACGCTCGCTCTCGCTTAAGCCACCACCTTTTTTAAATAAATCTAACCGGAGCTCATAATTACCATTATCATCAATTTGAGAGCTTGAATTAAAATTAGTATGAATTGTTCCGCCTGTTATTTCTTTTCCATCAGCATCTTTGATAGTCCCGCTGATATGTAACCCTGACATATTCTCAATTACGCCCAATATGGGGGTTTTAACTTTTCGAAACATGTCCGCACCTTTACGGACATCAGAGAGAGCTATATCTTGAGGAGTAGTAACAATGATTGCTCCTGACATACGCAATTTTTGAGTTAGAGTTAATTGAACATCTCCAGTACCAGGAGGTAAATCTAAAATCAAATAATCAAGCTCACCCCACTCAACATCTTTAAAAAACTGCTCTGTCATTCTTGAAACTAAAGGTCCTCTCCAGATTACCGGAGTATCATTACCACTGATAAAGCCAAAGCTCATCACTCTCATTCCGTATTTTTCAATCGGAACTAAAGTCTTTCTATCTGTCATTTCTGGTTGTTTATTGATGCCAAGAGTAATTGGCAAAGATGGACCATAAATATCAAGATCTAAAAGACCTACTTTAAAACCTTTTTCACATAAACCACAGGCAACATTGGAAGCAACAGTAGATTTCCCCACTCCACCCTTACCACTTGCAACGGCGATTACATGTTTAACATTTGGTAAAACTGGTTCCGGAGAAGCTTGTTGAGCTCCTGGACTAGGAACATTTGGGACTTTTTCTTCAACGTTTACAATGACAGAAGAAAAATATTCGCCTAATTTTTTTTCAATATCTCCAACTAATATTGATTTTTTTTCAGAATTTTGTGAAGTGATACTTAGATTAATTACAATCTCATTGGGATTAATTTCTACACCACTCACCATCCCAAAAGAAACAATATCTCTGCTAAATCCAGGATAGTTTATTTTAGATAGAATTTCTTTTACTTTATCTTTATCCATAAACTGAATCAATAAAAAAAACGGTTGCCGAAACAACCGTTTTTACTATTTTTTCTATGTGAGCTTTATCCGGAATATTCTTGTCCAAAATATTCATAATTTAAAGGAATGAACTTCGCCCATTCCTCTGGAATTTCGCTCTCCTCAAAGATCGCTTCTACTGGGCACTCTGGTTCGCAAGCACCACAATCTATACATTCTTCTGGGTTAATATATAATTGTTTTCCTTCTGGGTCAAAGCCTGGCTCTTTAGCTTCAGCTCCTGCACCGGTTTTATCATCAGGCCCATGAATACAATCAACTGGACAAACTTCAACACAAGCAGTATCACAAGTACTAACACATGGTTCTGCAATAATATAAGTCATAATATCTCCTAATTATAAATCTAAGTTTTATTAAAATTTTTGGTTCCTAATGCGCATAATTTAAAAGAATTTAATTTAAGGTTACAAAAAAGATTTTTACTTTTCTTTTTGTTCCAGCAAAAATTGTTTAGCATCTTCATATGTGTTATTTATGACGCCATCTAAAATTGCATCCTCGATAGATTTTTTTAATTCACCAACCTTTTTACCTTCTTTTATATTAAAGATTTCCATTATCTCCAAACCCCTAACTGGACTTTGAAACTTTTTTGCTGAATCTTTGTTTAGCACTACCTTCATTCTATCTTCCACAAGATCAAAATTCCTTAAATATCTTTTTACAAGCTTAGGGTTTTTTGTAGTGATATCAGCTCTGCATAAAGTCATCAAATCATCTATTTCAGAGCCAGCTGAGACCATTAATCTTCTAACAGCTGAATCAGTGACACCATTTTTAGCAAGTGCAATCGGCCTTAAATGTAACAATGTTAATTTTTTTAAATAGTTAGATAATTGATTTGAAAGACGAAGCCTTTTTGAAACTTTATGTAGCATTTTTTCACCAATAGCATCATGACCATGAAAAGTATACCCTCTTTTAGGATCAATTCTCCTTGTTGGAGGTTTAGCAATATCATGAACTAAGGCAGCAAACCTGATTTCCATTTTATTTGTTAATTTTGCTGCGTTGTCTACAACTTGTAAGGTATGAGCAAAAATATCTTTATGATGCCACTCTGGAGATTGATCCATATCATACATTACATCTATTTCAGGGAATACAGTTTTCAATAACCCAGTTTTTTGCATAATAACTAACCCAATAGAGGGTTTTGAAGTAGATAAAATCTTAATTAATTCATCTCTTACCCTTTCCCATGAGACTATATCTATTTTTTTTGCCTGATTTTTAATTGCTGTCCGACATGCCGAATCAAGTTTAAAATTTAATTTGGATGCAAAATAAGCTGCCCTCATCATTCTCAATGGGTCATCAGAGAAAGTTTGTTCAGGGTCTAGTGGGGTTTTTAATAGATTATTATCTAGATCATCTTTACCCTTAAATGGGTCATAGACTTTACCAAAATGATCAGGGTGAATATCCATTGCCATTGCATTAATCGTAAAATCTCTCCTTTTTAAATCTTCCTCTAAACTTGCAAACTCCACTTTAGATGGACTTCGAGAACCTTTTTCATAAATCTCAGATCTTGAACTAGCAATTTCAATTTGAAAAGACCTGTGAGGTATCAATGCAGTTCCAAATTTATTAAATGGAACAATTTTTTTTACGCCAATTTCTCCTGCGAGCTTTTTAGCAAAAGATATTCCATCTCCTTCGACCATAAGATCAAGATCTTGAATATCTTTATCGAGGATCAAGTCCCTTACTACTCCTCCTACAATATAAACCCTAATATTATCTTCATAAGCAAGCTTACCAGCCTTTTTCGCCATATCAAAAATCGGCTTATACTTATCTAGATTAATTATTTTTTTTATATTATTCATTAATAAAAATTAATTCATATATAATCGTTTCACAAAATAAGTCAGATAAATAGCTTGTATAGGGGAACTGCTTTCATCTATTTTTTATTAATGACTAGACTATTCTATCTCTTAATTACATATACTATTTTGATTATCCCAATCGAAGCTCAATTTGGAACAGTTAAAATTGAATTTGATGATAGATTATTAAGGAGCGATGAAAGATATGACCTAATTAATCTTAAAGAAGACATTCGCCAATTTTTTATCAATACGGCATGGGATAAAGAATATACCGATCTTAACATACCTTTGCACATACAAATTATTTTTGAAGGCGCTGCATCAAAAGGCAATGTAAAAACGTATCTTTGCAAAGCACTTTTTTCTAATGGAAGCGAACTAAGATATTTTGATAGTGGAGCACAATTTTTTTATAGCCCTGGCTCAAGTTTATATTTTGACTTAGTTCTTTTTGAGCCATTATCAGCATTTTTAGCCTTTTATGCTCATATTATATTGGCAGGTGTAATTGACACCTATGAATATCGCGGTGGAAATTCAGCTTATGAGATTGCAAGGGAGATAGGTCTAAGAGGCTCTTCTTCTGACTACCAAAAAGGTTGGAACACAAGAGTGTCATTAGTTGATGATATTAGTAAAAATTCAGGATTAAGAGACGCTAGATTATCCTTTTATATCGCCAAAGATTTTCTAAAAGAAGGTAACATAGAAGAATCTGTAAATGAATTTAAAACTATGCTAGATGGTTTAGAAAAAAGTTATATCGATTTTGGCAGAGAACAATCAACGCAATATTTTATGAAAATTCATTCTGATTTTTTTGCTAAAACTTTTAGCAAACTAGGAAGAAAAGATTTACTTATTGATATTAAGCAACTAGATCATGACAATAATGATCTTTACGATGACTATTTAGATAGAATGCCTTGATAAGTTTTTCTTCTTTTTAAATAATATTCAAGCACAACAGATTTTTTTACCATCCCCCTCATTATCTCATTATCATCTATTTTTCTAATTTTTGAAAACTGTTTTCTCTTTTTTATGATCACATGAGGATTAAATAGTATCCAAACGATTGATCTAATTATTGCAGAAGCATGTTTTAAATCAAATTTCAAAATTGAATATAAAAAAGCAACAATCTCCAATGTAATTCTGGTTGAACCAATCAAAACAGCGTTCTTCAGTGAATAATTGCCAAAAAGCATCAATAATGAATTTCTATGATTCAGATAATATTTTTTGTGAGAATACATAGGCAATGTCAATGCATTTTTATGATATACCAAAGCATTAGGATCAACCCAAACCTCATAACCCATAGATTGCAATTTCCAACAAAGATCAATCTCTTCCATGTGCGCGAAAAATGAATCTTCAAACATATTAGCTTGAATGAATAAATCTTTTTTTACGATGAAACATGTTCCTGATGACCAAAAACACTTATCAACATCATTATATTGACCTTTATCTTGCTCCTGGTGCTGAAAAACTCTTCCTCTAGCTATTGGAAAACAATAAATATCCATGTGACCACCAGACCCGCCCGCATAGTCAAAAAGATTTTTATCAAAAAAATTTAATACTTTCGGTTGTACAGCAGCAATTTTAGAATTTGAGCTTATGGTGTCAACTAAATTTGAAACCCAATTAGGGTCTTGAGTTGTATCATTGTTTAAAAAGATCAAATACTCTCCAGAGGCATATTCTGCCCCAATATTGCAACCACCAGCGTATCCATAATTTTTATCATTTTCGATTAACTTTACATTTGGATAATTAGATCTAACCCATTCAACACTGTCATCTGTTGAAGCATTGTCAACAACAATTGTTTCTAGATCAAGATAACTTGTTAATGTTATAGACTCTAAACAATCAGACAAAATATCTGTATTGTTCCAATGCGGTATAATAATGCTAACTCTTGGCTTAATGTCAGACATTACTTCAACTTTTTTTAATCAGAACTACGGACTTCTTCTAAAAGTTTTTTAGCATTTGAATCATTTGGGAAACGGGATAACCATTCTACAAGAACACCCTCAGCTTCATTATTTTGGTTTGTAGATTTATAAATGTAAACCAATGATGAAACAATGTCAGGAAATGCTTTTTGCCATCTTTTCCAACTATTTGTTGAAATAGACGACATACCTTGAATTTTAATAAGGTTTTCAATTTTAAAATAATCGTTCTGCAAATCTGATAATATTCCAATAGCAGTCTCAGCATCATCTAGCTCTCTATAATAAACATTTGCGTATTCCACTTTATTTGTCGGCGACACCCCCTCCATAATTATTAGATCTTCAAGGATGTCTTTCATTGAGTCCTTGCGATCTAAATCCCCATACAACCTAGCAACCTGATAATGAAGGTCCTCAGATGTTATAGGAATCGACTCTTCAGGAATGTTAAAACGCATCTGGTCCAGGACCGCTACAGACTTAGAACTCAAATCAGACAATAGTATATCATCAGGCTCTTTTTTTCTCTTTTCATTTTGATAATCCATATAATAGGTAACCGCTAATTGCATATAAGCACTTCGATAATTTTGCAATAATCTAATTATCTGATCATTATAATAAATTTTATCATTACCTAAATTTCTAAACATATACCCAGGTTTGTAATCCCTTGACCAATCATTATAGTTATTTTTATCATCGCTTCTGAATTCACCAATACTAAAATCTGTAGACCATTCATCTGGACCAATCTGAGTCATTAAATTTTTATACATCATCTGTTGATCCACCGGATCTGTCTTATGGCTTTTTAGCTGAAATGTTAAACCCTGCATATCTAAATAAGAATCCAAGCCAATTCTATTTGATTGAGAAACAGTTACCGCGAAATAGATAGGAACTTTCCAGTTAGCATCTTTAATAATTCGTAAGATCATTATATCTTGAACTCTCAGAGCTTGCCCAGCAAAAGTAGGTTTCAACGTCCACTCTATATAACCTTTATCATTTTGGGGGTCATTTTTTACAGGTACTTGCACTTTCTTTTCTTCCCATCGTTGTAACCTAGAGGTAATAGCGTCTACTTGGTTATCTGAAAGATTTATGAATTTTGTATCTGCAGGACGAGCCTCTTTCCACTGCTTTATATACCACGGAGTATTCAATAAACTTAAATTAACAACCGCAACATCTTTTCTTACATTTTCAACTTCTTGAAGATACCATAGGGGGAAAGTATCATTATCACCATTCGTAAATAAAATCCCATTAGGGCCAACGGATTGCAACAAATTATAACTATAATCCCATGCAACATAATTCCCAGATCGATCATGAGAATGATAATTAACACTCATCATTACACCAGGCATAAAAGCAATGACTAATATAAGCATAATAGATAATAATCTATTTCGAGCCTCTAAATTTTCTATTCTCTTTTCAATGAATTCTCCAATTGCTGAGACTCCTGCACCTATCCAGATAGAAAAAGCAAAAAAACTACCAACATAAGAATAATCTCTCTCCCTAGGCTGCGGGTCATCTTGATTTAAGTATAAAATGATAGCATATCCTGTCAATAAAAATAATGACATAACAGAAAAAGACATTCTTTGATCTTTACTTCCATGATAAAACATGCCCAGCAAACCAATTAATAAAGCAAGCGGAATACCAAATTGTGACCAGTAAACACCGTCTTCTCTGCTATTTGCACCCATCGGAGTAACACCATTTTCTGTAGAGGGCCCTCTGCCAGCAAATTGCCACAAGAAATATCGATTGTACATTTTTTTTATTTGATAATTCCAAAAGAAATCCCATTGCTTATCAATGTCAGTCTTTCTATACTGAGATTTTTGCCTAGATGAATACTCACCATTACTGGAAGGTGGGCCAACAACTTCATACATCTGCTTTAAACCTTTAAATCTTCTTGGGAATTGTCCAACACTACCATATTGCTCTCTTTCAAGATATGATATCATTGCCTCAACAGTTTCAGGATCATTTTCATCAATGACTGGATCTTGATTAGAGCGGATGAAAATCATTGTATAGGTTGAATAACCTATGAGCACTAGGACAATTGAAGTAGTAGCTATGCTTATAATATGCTGTTTGTTCAAAACAGCCCATATCATTAAACCAAATACTGAAATAATGATAAAAGCAGTACCCCAAACACCTAAAAATCCAGCAGCCATTTTAGGTAAGCCTTTTATAATTCCATTGTGAATTACAAAGAAAATTATTGCCGTTATTAAAACGTTAATTCCAAAAGATTTCCATTCAACCTTATACTTTCTAAAATATATTATTAGAGTGATAAAAGGTATAGCCAGCAAATTTAGCAAATGCAATCCAGTAGCAAGGCCAATCATATAAGCAATTATTAACAGGTATCTTTCATGACCTTTTTCATCAGCTTTTTCATTCCATAATAAGATTAACCATACAACAATTGCAGTAAAAAAAGTACTAAATGCATACACTTCGGCTTCAACAGCATTAAACCAATGGCTATCGGTAAACGCAAATGCCAACGCACCTGCTGCACCTCCGCCAAATACTATTAAACAATCAGATAAACTATTAACTTTACCTCGCCAATGCGTAACCACTTTAACAATAGACAAATAGAGGAGCATTACTGCTAAAGCACTAACTAAAGGTGAAATAATATTAACTCTAAATGCAATGTCTTCGTTAAAGGGTAACATAGAAAAAATACGCCCTAAAAGAAGAAAGAATGGGCTCCCGGGAGGATGGGGCACACCTAATGTATGAGAAACAGCAATAAATTCTCCACAATCCCAATACGATACTGTAGGAGCCATTGTATCAAAATACACTATGAAGGTTAAAAGAAAAATTCCAAAAGCTATCAGTCTATTTATGTAATTAAAATTATTATTTAACAAGCTTTAATCCTCTTCAATCTTTATTTGTCTTTTGACCGTTTTTATTACCATTATTTTTCTTTTCGTCAATTAAATTCATTTTCAATTCACTGATTGTATTGATAAGCATTTGCTCTTCGTAATCACTCAAGTTGTCTTTCGTTTTTTCTTGAACAAGATCTAGAAGGTCAATATAGAATGAAGCTTGTTTTAAATTTAAGTCCTTAGTCTTTGTCATTGGATTTTCAATTTTACCCAATGCAATTTTTGCACTTGAATGAAAGGTTCCAACTAAGTACAAGAACAATTGTTCCTTTTTCGATAAAATTTCTTTATTCACTAATACTTATTTACGTTATAAATCAAAGTGCAAATTTATACGATTGTTCTAATACAAAAAATATATTAAAAAGCTAATTTAGATTAATTAAATCCAAATTTTTTCTAAATTTTTTAAATATTAAATTTTTTATTCCAATGTGACGCTTAAGGTGAGGGTCTTCATGAATCATTTTAAAAGCTATTGCCCTAGCCTTTCTTATAATAGGACCATCCGTTAACATATTCGCAATTTTATATTTTACAAATCCACTTTGCTGAAAGCCAATGTAATCTCCTGGCCCCCTAAGCAAAAGATCCTCATCAGCAATTTTAAATCCATCATTCGTTTTTTCCATTATTTCTAATCTTGATAGATCGGA
>ENA-OSEY01002741-OSEY01002741.1-marine-metagenome-genome-assembly--contig:-NODE-2741-length-11160-cov-15.451051_pt1 | contig 11160 bp, 13 predicted proteins | sample MGYA00248465_ERZ534230 | MGnify/ENA primary metagenome ERZ534230 (study PRJEB26409, sample SAMN06344110) | marine metagenome | isolation source: Sea water from surface | place: Atlantic Ocean:Southern... | reverse complement strand
GAAGGCCTTCAAGTAACAGGGGCAGTTTTTGACGGGAGTAGCGCTATTAGTTGGAACTTCTGGGATTCTGAGGAAGAGATGAATGCAGCTGTTGAAAAATTACAAGCAGTACTGGACAGTGAATCAGAGTCCGAACTGTTTGATGGAAGCACTATAGCTTACATGGGGCCTGTGTATGCAGGTAAGTTGTTTATCGATTTTAATGAAGGAGATACTCCAACATAAATCTTTTTGAATAGATAACGCATAGAAAAAAAGAGATTTTTATAAAATCTCTTTTTTTTGTATTGAAAATATTTAGCATATTTCTATGTTTAGAAAAATAACTCCTACAAGAGTGCTTCTTATCATGCTGCTTTTATATATACTTTTTTCTGAAGATGAAACAGCAAGAAGATTTAAGCAACTCCCTGAACTATTGTTAAATTATTTTTAAAATGAATTTATGAATTTAAAAGATTTCTCAAATGTCGAGTACATAAATCTAGTCACTTACAAAAAAGACAAAACTCCTGTTACAACACCGGTATGGGTTGCAGACTTTTCTGATTCATTAGTTGTAACAACAAGTATTAATGCTGGAAAAGTAAAAAGGGTTAGAAACAACGGTAAAGCAACAATTTACACTACTAACCAAAATGGTTCTAAAAAGTTATCAGAAAGCCTTGATTTAGATGCTTCTTTAATAGAGGACATCGATACGAAAAAGCAAGCTGCAGATACAATCAGAAAAAAATATGGCATGATGGCAAAAATAATTATGAAAGGACCTGATATTAATCGGGCGATTATAAAACTAGAAGAAAGGAGAGGGTAATGTTTTGTCCAGAATGTGGATGCGAAGATGAAAATTAATTTATGAAAACCAACGATGTTTTCCAAAATGGTTTCTAGGAACAGCCGTTCCTTTATCTAGGTACCATTTGAAACCTCCTACAACTGAATTTAAATAAGATGTCAATTTAGGGTTTATATATAAATAATATGGCAAAAAAGCAATAAACTTAGGCCATTTTCTAAAAAAGAAAGGGTAAACGGTTATTTTTAACTCTGATCCAAGAGAATGCTCTGTAATTCTCCATTCAACATATGACTTTGGACCACGTTTTGTTCCAATCCACAAATTATAGCCAGTACCTTCAAACCATTCTGAAAACTCTCTTATAAAAGTGAGGCCATTTAAATACACGAGTTTATCCTGATGGTTTTCGTCGTTCCAAACTAAAATTTCATTTTCCTTACAAAATGGATGTGTATCGTTTAAATTATTTTCTTTTGAAATCGCATTCCATAATTCACCAGGCTTTTGGGAAAATACCTGACTACTAGTTGAGCTAAAACCTTTCATTAAATAAATATAAATCATCTTTATAAAAAATGTTAAAAATTATCACCTGTAAAAACTAAAACAAGCTAATTTAGACGTAGGTCAATCACCTATGGAAGTGTGTTTGAGTGATTTTCAACGCATACACGTGATTGACCTTTCTAATAATTATAATTTTTTGTTCACAAAGTTGCAAGATTGTGATTTTATTTTCACAAAATATCCCATATTGTGAAAATGTAATCTTCTAATATCTCTAATGTTCTATTATTAGCTATTTAATAAATCCTATTAAGTTTTATTAGACTAACACCAATGTAAGCGCAAGACCTAGACACATAACAAGACCATAGTATGCAATGAATACAGAGTACAACCTCTCACTCTTTTTCAATCTGATCACGCTTAGATTAGTTAGTGCATAATAAATTAGAATAAAAAATGCACTCATCTTTATTGCATTTGTGATATTAAGAGTATAAATTCCAATAACAACCGTCAATAGGACAAATACCTCCGCAATATACGCGGAGTTATTTTTTTTATGTATTTTTGAAAAAACAGATGGAAGAATGTTGTCTCTAGACATCGCAACATAGATTCTGCTTATTGCTGGGAGCAATGCAAGAAATACAGAAGCTGTTGCAATAGTAGATGCAAAGATTATTAGAAAGGAAAATTCTGATAAAACCGTTACATCCATAGCAACAAGTAGCGGAGTATTAGAGTTTGCTATAACTTTTGGTCCTATAATCGCTAGGGCCAACCAATTAACAATTAGGTAAATTGAAACTGTTATACCTAAGCCTGTAAGTATTGAACTAGGTATTATTTTTTCAGGATTTTTTATCTCCTCTCCATATGTTGCAAGTCTTGAATATCCGGTAAATGCAAAAAACCAAATAGATGTAGATAGGAATAAGTTACTTATACTTAAGCCATCTAGTAAAGGAATAAACACATTAGTTGAAGGTGTGATGAGAATTGCAATACAGAAAAAGGCTAAAATTGATACGACTATTAGTACAAACCACTTAGCTAGTGCTGCAGTTTTTGTAATCCCTCTATATCCAATTACAAAAACTATTACAGATAATCCAACCCCAAGTTCTTTTCCATAGACTGGTGAAATATAATGACCAAGTGTTAGTGCAATAGCAACACAACTAACTGTTTTTCCAAATATAAAAACAATTCCGGCTATATTTCCTGCCACAGTTCCCAATACTTTATTTGCATACAAATATGTACCACCTGTTTGGGGATATAAAGATGCAAGTTGGGCAGATGAGGAGGCATTTGCAAATGCAAGAGTACTAGCTAACAGCAACCCTAAAATTGTAGAGTACGAGCTTATTTTTGAAGTGGGAGCTAAATTATAAAATAATCCAGCGCCAATCATTGAACTTAATCCAAGATACAGGGAGTTTTTCTTAGTTAAAGTCCTCAAAAAATTATTCTCATCCATAAATGAATTTTAATTTAGTTTTATTACTTTCCGCTTTATGAAAGTACAAATGTTTAAAATGGATTAAAGATAGAAAATGTTTAATAAATTATCACCAACACCGATTACAAATAAAACTCACAGAAGCCTTTTAATATTTACTATGATTTGGTTTTTTTCTGGAGCGTGGATTGATTCAAGTGCACACACTTATCTTATAGATGACATTGAGACATTTTTTACGCCGTGGCACGGAGTACTTTACTCAGGGTATATTTTTTCGGCTCTAGTTGTCATGTATATCAAAAATACAATGAAGGACTATAAATTTGATGTAGGTGTTTTAGGTGCAGTCATTTTTGGAATCGGTGGTGCTTCAGATGCTATTTGGCACACACTCCTTGGGATTGAAACTGGCGTCGAGCCACTCATCACCCCATCACATCTGTTGTTATTTTTGGGTGCTTTTTTAATGTTGGATTATATCTTCACTACAAGGCCATCAAAAGAGAGACTTGACAATGCATCAATATTCTCTGCAGCAACAAGTTACGGATTAGTTCTCTTTATAACACTTTTTATAAATCCATTTTTAAATATATGGACCTTTATTCGAAGAGATGATGAACTTGCTGCTGGAAGTGTAATCCTGCAGGCAATGCTTGCAAGTTTTATATTTATTTATGTTATTCGCTTTAAAGTTTCTCCAAAACAAATGTCTTCGATTTATCTTATTTCATTTATTTATATATCAATAAATACCAGCCTGGGTGAGCCGGATCGAACATTATTAATATGTATTTCAGGACTAATAATGTCTGCATTCATATATCAAATTACTAAATGGTATCAAACAACAAACCATGACAGAAAAATCCAAATAAGTGCAGCTTTAGTCGCTGGCTCATACGGATTGGTCTTTGTTTTGCACCTGTTGGTATTTTCTGGATTGAATGAAATAGAACTTTCATGGCGTTTTTACGGGCTTGGAGGCCTCGTAACAACACCAATCTTATTTGGTTATATGTTAGGAAATTTGGGTGTCAGTCCAACATCTGGTGAAGTAGTTAGCTAATTTTTTTATACTTTCTGAGATGAATAAATCTATTGATTTTAAATAATCCTTTTTTTCTTAAAGTTTCAACTTTGTACCGTAGTTGTTGAGTTGCAATATCATTATTATTGCTGAGTTGTGAAACATTGATTGGTTTTCCAATGACGATAGAGATAGGCTTTTCACTTTTATTAAATAACTCGTTCAACTGAGAAACATCTCTTAATTGTTTGCTCGTAATAGACGCAAAATAAAAGAACCATGAATTCTTTCCTTCAATATGAACAGGTATTAATGGAAAATTGTTTCTTTTTGCAAGTATTATCGGTGTCTTCTCCCAGCTTCTATCCCACAATCCAAACAATGTAAGCTTAGAAAGCCGTCCAGAAGGAAATATTATTCCTGGCCTATTGTCATTGAAGAAAGTATTGAGTCTCTCAAAAGTATCTCTTGTCGCTGAGTGTGTCTCCTTCTCTTTGTTCCAAACAACAGGAGCCATTACATTGTGGAATGAACCAAGTAAATAAACAAAAAGCTCATTAGCAAAGAAAAACGCATCTTTTCTGACCTTATACAGTTGACTATACATGGCGATTGCATCAGCAGCACCCATTGGATGATTAGCTACAAGTAGACAACTTCCATTACTTGGTATATTCTCTAATCCTTCCACAGAACAGTTATTTGTGTATCTATCTCCTAACCAATTAAATGCATCTGCACCAGACATGTTTTGTATGTAATCTCCTGCGTATATTGTTTCATCGAATCTAAGCAATTTTTTAAGGAGGTTAAAAATTAATATTGATACGAGATTTTTTTTTGCTAACCATGGAGCTCGCTGTTCAACAAGGTTATTAATTTTTTCTTCCATCACGCTTTAAACCTACTTTTCTTTCCCTTGATCCCATCAAACTTAATTCTTAGTTTTTTAATAACATCTTCTATATCACCATCAATTTCGAAGGATTCTAAAATATTAAATATCTGATTTTCGTAATCAATTTGTACTGGCATAACTTCTGCGTTCAATTCTCTTGCAATATATAAAAAGCTAGTTCTAAATCTATCCGCATCAAACCTTCCTTCCGGAGTGACAATCAACAAAAAAGAGTCTCTTTTTCTTAACTCTTTTACTACAGAATCGTATTGTCTACTGTTTTCTTTTCTATCAACAGGAATGGCTCCAAACTTTCTAAAAACTTTTTCTTGTAGCCATCCAAGCGGCCATCGAACTCCTTGTTCGTCAATATCTTTTGATTTTTCAAAGGGATTAGGGATCCTTCTCATTGTCCACTTTGCAGACAGGTAACACACATCTACATCTAAAGCGAGAATAATTAAAATCATTAAATACTCATCCTTACTCGATTGATGCGGCGCTGCAACTAAAACAACTCTTTTGTTATCCAAAAAACTTCCAACAGGACGAATATTTTCAAATAGAAGTAAAAATCTTGCAAGATATTTTAAGAAAAATCTTTTTTTTCGAGGGGTTAGAGAACTAACGGTTATATCTGGAAGAATTTTAGTATACGTCATTTTCCTTCAATAAAATATTTTAGTAGGTTTGCTCCTCTGGATTTTCGATAAAAGACACATTATTAAACTCTTTTAGCCTAAAAAAATGGCCATCTGATATTGCCATAGACCTCAACCTTGTGTGACCTGTGTGTCTTGGCAAGAACTTTTTCCACGTCCATGCATAAAGAGGCATATTCAAAAAATATGAAAGTAAAACAGACATTGTTCCCGCGTGCGAAATAATCATTAAATTTTCTAGCGAATCATTTCTTATTTCAAATTTCTTATCGAACGTATCGTCGATACACACAATACCTAATTTCTCTAACTCCCCTTCAAGATTAGTGATTATATTTTTGGCAAAATCTTGCATATATAATCCATGACTACTGACTGCCCACTCTTCAAAAGTTTGACTATTTCTTTTTTCAAAAAAACTCATTATTTCGTCACTACTTTTTCCATATAAAGCTACCTCATCTTTGTCTTCCATCTCCTTTAACCACTCAAAAGTCTTTATCTCTTTTGCAACCTCATTCGTCTCAAAGGGAGTAAGTGTTTGTGCTGCTCTATTTAAGGGGGACACCCAAAGTTGGTCAATACTATGTTTTGTGAACTGTCTTGCCGATTTTGTGGATTGAATATATCCAAGTTCCGTTAGGCCAGGATTTCTTTGATATTCATCATTTATCATCCATTCAGGTTGACCGTGGCGTATAAGTACAATTTCCATAACAAAACAATAGCTAAATTAGGTTATTCTGATACCTAAAGAAAAAAATAAAAAGAAAGTAAAAATGATAAGACCTTTTTTATTCGGACTCACCTTATCTTATCTTGCTATAGATAACATTCTTGATGGACCTTTTAGAGAATTTCTAGCAACATATTTTGATTTAAAAGCATTTGGAACAAATACTAGAGAAGAGTATCTATATTACCTTCTACTTTTTCTTGGACTTTTTCAAATAATCGTTTCTATTAAAGAGGCATTAAGCTCCCCAAGCTTAAATGAAGAGGAATAATCTTAAATAATTTATTAATATTATTAAGTATTTTATAAAAGGAGAAATATGTTTGATTTAAGAGAAGGAGATCTAAAAGTAGCAAAAATTTTATGGAATATAGCAATTCCTCTTTTTCTTGCTGCACCTGTTGCCTATTTTGCAGGGATTGAGTTTCCTTTCGGGTTTTTTAATTTGTTCATGGCTATTGCCGTTTACTATGCTTTGAAAATTTGTACAGATGCAGAGAAGTCTTTAATGACTCCATTCTTTTTGTTCTTTTTAGCTGGTGGAGTAATGGACGCATATGCACAGGGAAACACTATTGCTTATGGAACTGAGTATGATATTTACTCACCAGGATCCCATATTTTGTTTATGCTCTTTCTACTTTCCTCATATTGGGGGTTTAAGTCTGTAATTCCAAACTGGGCAAGGATTGCTGTTTTGATTGCCGGTATAAGTCAGATTGTAGCTTCTTATGCTTCTCTTATTGCAGACAATGCTTTACATGACATTGCAGACACTGGCGCATTTTTGATGTTATTTTTCTTGTTTGCAGTCAGAAATGCAGTGGTAGATGCTGCAAAAAGTGGATAAAGTTCGCGAAAAAAGGATTAGTAATTATCTTGCATAAGATCAAAAGCTAATTTATATTTATAACACTATCGGAAAAGAAATCGAAAGATGGAAAAGAAGATAGAATAGAAAATCCCGAAGGGCCGAGAGGTCAATCGGGATTTTTGCTTTATAGATGATGATTTTTATAAAATTTATGTATAAAAGTTCGCGAAAAAAACATACCAAAATTTCTTGCCAAAATAGCAAATCCACACTATTTTTATATAACTATCAGAAATGAAGTCGCAAGACCTAATAGAAGATAGTAAGAAAATCCCGGAGGGTCGCAAGATCAATCGGGATTTTCACTTTATAAGGCCTTTTTAGAAAAAAAATGCAATAAGACTCCCTGTGGCTGTAATTTTTTGTTTTATCGCCTTTTGAAGTGGCTCAAAGCACGAAAGGAAGTCTTACTATTATTTTACTCTTTTTGGGTTTATTAATACTATTTGGGCAAAAATAAAGATGATTTATACTTAAATTCATGAATATTGGTGCGCATATACCCTCAAAAAACGCAATTGAAGAGATAAAACAGCGAAAAGGTGATACTTTTCAAATATTTATATCGAGTCCTCAAATGTGGAAAAGTCCAAAACCTCGAGAAGATGTCGATATTTTACAAGATTACGATGGACCAATATATGTTCATGCTCCATATTTAATAAATGTTGCTACTCCGAACAATAAAGTGCGACATCCAAGTAGAAAACTTTTAAAGGACACATGTAAAGTCGCTGCAAGTTTTGGCGCCAAAGGGGTTATTGTTCATGGAGGGTCTGTTGGAGAAGATGGAGATATCGGTGCTGGCTATGACAACTGGAGAAAAGCTATAGAGCATGTGGAAGATACTGGAATGAGAGTTCTAGTAGAGAACACAGCTGGTGGAAAAAACTCCGTTGCAAGATATATGGACTCTATTGAGAGACTCTGGGAAGTAATTGGCCATTTAAACGTTGGGCTCTGTCTCGATACGTGTCATACATGGGCTGGTGGCATTCCTACAGAAAAAGCTGTAAAGGGATTTAAAAAACTTGTTAAAAAAATAGACCTCGTACACTTTAATGATTCCAAAGACGGTTTTGAGAGCTCAAGAGATCGTCATGAGAACTTGGGCAAAGGACAGATTCCAAAAGCTGAACTTGAATATGTTATTAAAAACTGCAAAACAGATATTGTTGTAGAAACTCCTGGAGGACTAGAAGCGCAAAAGAAAGACATTGCGTGGATTAAAAGAAGACTAAAAAAATGATTCCAATAATTATGATGCTATTTGGCATCTCTACACTAGGACAGTTTCAACTTGAAATCCCAGAGTTTTTACCTGCACAAAGTTCAGTTATCTGCGAAGAAATGGATGATACAAACTTTGATCCTAACTGTCAGCATGAAGACTACTCAATTTTTAGAAGCTGGTGTTTAGGTAATAGATGTGATGATCACGCTGTTAAAGGTTATGTAAAATCTATTGCAGAAGATGGAACAATTACATGGTTTACAACGGAGGAACAAACAAATCTAGATATTTCATCATTAGAAAGCTGGCAGATTATTAGATATACCTCTGAAGAACTTGAAGAATTAAACATAATTCCTGAAGACTGTACTTATGAAAGCGAACAGGACGGAACATGTGGATATGGCATGTCTCCACCACAGCCATAATGAACTACCTTCCTTCAAACCTCGAATTTAAAGATGGAGTTGCCTTTATTGGAGAGACTTCACTACTTGATGTTGCCAAAGAGTATGGGACTCCCCTGTATGTCTATGACTGGGAACACTTGCGAGATAATATAGATTATTTTACAAATGCTTTTGGAGAAGAGACCTATTTTAGATATGCAGCAAAAGCTTTTATTTGTAAAGCATTAGTTAAAGAACTAGATGACAAAGGTTGGGGAGTAGATGTTGTCTCAGGTGGAGAGATGGCAACTGTTCAAGCTGTTACTGGTACTTTAGAAAATTCACTGTTTAATGGAACCTTTAAACATAAAGATGAGATTGAGTTCTTTATGCAACATAACGGAGGCCATATCTCTATTGATAATCGTTTTGAGATTCCAATGTTAGAACAGGTTGCAGCAAAATTAGAGAGAAAACAACCAGTGATTATGCGAATAAATCTAGACGTTGGAGCCGAAACGCATCCAATGGTATTAACTTCAGGATATGACCAACAGTTCGGTATCTCTATTGGGTTTGCCGAAGAGGCATTACAGCAAATCTATAACTCAAAACATTTACTCTTTTCTGGCGTACATGTACATATTGGAAGCCAGATTAAAGATCCAGATCGCTATAAAAAAGCAATGAGCGAGTGTGCAGATTTTCTTAATGCTCATCCTGCAAGTGTGGAGAGAGAAATAGTCTTTGATGCTGGTGGTGGATTCTTCTCACCGTACGCAGGTGATGAGGTAGACCATGAATTAAAAGTATATGCTGATGCAATCCATGAAGGGATTAAAGAACACTGGAGTGGTTCTTATAAAGTCATGATTGAACCAGGAAGAGCCTTAGTGAATAATCCAGGAGTTATTTTATATACTGCTGGAGCTATTAAAGATGATAGAGGAGAGAAACCATATATTTTGGTTGATGGTGGTATGTCAGATAATCCAAGGCCTGCTCTTTATGGCAGTGAACATAAACTCTTTAATATCTCAGGTGGAAAAGCTGGAGAAGATGTTGTTCATGCAGTTTCTGGTAGGCACTGTGAAAGTGGAGATTTATTAGTGAAAGATGCCATGTTGCCAAGTGACACTGTCTCTGGAGATATTTTAATGTCTACTTCTACTGGCGCCTATACCTTTGCTATGGCAAGCAACTATAACAGAGTGCCTAAATCTGGAGTAGTTGCAGTAACCAATAGTGGTATGGTTGAGTTAGTCAATAGACAGAGTTTTCAAGATACATTTATTAACGATTTATAAATTTATTGAGAAAGCAACAAAAAACCACAAAATAAAGGTATTAGCAGAATAAAAGCACCTAAAAGTATTCTTGTTGCATTCATATATCTAATTTTACCCAATATTTACAGTAGATTTGCATATTTATACCCTTAGTTAATGAAAATTTAACATTAAAAATTACGGGTAAATTTCAAATGCCATTATTTTTATAACACGATGAAAGACAAAATAAATAAATTTTTAGAGGTCGAGGACAGAGTGTTTCGTGCACCTTACATTTTCCTTAAAGAAAAAGGAATCATTGATAAGGTGAAAGAAATAAAGACTAGATTTGTTGAAATTTATGCAAAGGACGAACAGATTCCATATGGTGGAAATCAAATGTTCTTTGGTGACGATTAAATAATTTAGTAACTATTTTTTAGGCGTAGTTTGCCCATTTGACTCATAAATTTCTGAATACCAACAACCTGGAGCTACCATATTTGACTCATCATAAAAATTACTATTTCCACTCCAAGACTCATAGGAAGCCATAATTTGATTCACGGAATTATGAATTGAATCTTTTACACTTGGGTGAAGATAGTTGGTAGGGCAAAAATTATTAAAATCTTGTTGTTGGTTTCCTACCCTTACATATTTTCCAATTGAAATTTCAGTTCGGCCGAATACACTTCCACCTTCTCCGTCCTCATAGTTGCCCACATACCCTATGACATCACCAGCTTGAACCTGCATTCCACTGTAAATCTCTTCACCATTTACTGTAAGGGGATTTTGGCAGACTGCTCTACTCGTCCTATCACAACTTAGACTTACTACATGGTCGATGACAACTGCCCAGTCACTGTTTCTTGCTGGCTTTATCATCAACTCCCAATCGTCTTGAACATAGCTTGAAGTAGGTTGGAACTGGAAAAAGTCAATTACACCATTAATAGGAATGTGAACAAGTGTGTCTCTTGGAACTTTATATTCAAAAGTTGGATTATCATATGCGCCCGGCGTTCCTGCTGAGTGGACTCTTCCAAATTCATCAAAGAATACTAATTGTAGTTCTGACTTAAACTCAAAATCACCAGAGACACCTGTAGAGGGTTCGTATGGTCCCCAATTTGTAATTAAGAGATTATATAAAAAAGGAGGGTCATCATTTGCTGGTGATCCGCCACTTCCCATTCCACCACTTCCCATTCCGCCACTTCCTTGATTTGCTTGGTCAAAACCTTGACATTGTGGATTATCAGGATTTTCTTCGCACAATT
>ENA-OSEY01002740-OSEY01002740.1-marine-metagenome-genome-assembly--contig:-NODE-2740-length-11162-cov-4.487415_pt1 | contig 11162 bp, 11 predicted proteins | sample MGYA00248465_ERZ534230 | MGnify/ENA primary metagenome ERZ534230 (study PRJEB26409, sample SAMN06344110) | marine metagenome | isolation source: Sea water from surface | place: Atlantic Ocean:Southern... | reverse complement strand
CTTAACTACTTTTTTCTTTTTAGCAGGTTTTTTCTTTACAGCTTTCTTCTTAGTAGCTTTCTTTTTAGTAGCTTTCTTCTTAGCAGGTTTTTTCTTAGTAACTTTTTTCTTTTCAGTTTTTGTTACTTTTTTCTTAACTGCTTTTTTCTTTTTGGAACCTTTTTTTGCTGCTTTTTTCTTTTTGCCTTTTTTCTTTTCAGTTTTTTTAGCTTTTTTCTTATTACCTTTTTTCTTTTCTGCTTTAGCTTTTTTCTTTTGAGCTTTTTTCTTTTCTGCTCTTTCAGCTTTGATTGCAACTTTTTTCTTTTTATCTTTTTGAATATTTTCTTTAATTATTGTTTTGATTTCTTCTTTCTCAAAACCTAATGCTTTTAATTCTTTTTTAAGATTTTTTCTTAATTGTTTTCTCTCGGCTTTAGTTTCATTTGGTGAAAGTTTTGCAACTCTTAAAGCCTTCATCTTTTTATTGAATTTTTTTAATTGGTTTTTTGTAATTTTCTTTGCTTGACCTGGCGCTTTTCCTTTGGTCATCGAAGTCATACTATATGGGTTATCTAATAAAGTTTGACCAAGATTATTTCCAACTAAAACCGCTCCTGGTCTCATACCTAAGGTATTATTTTTTCCTGGACCGATTAATAAAGTATCTGTTTTTCCTTTTGAAACTATAGTTTGAAATTCTGTTCCTCTTGAACCTAAAGTTCCCTCAGGAACTTCAACCGTAAGGCTATCAGGATTTTTTTTACTAATTAAACCTGAGATAACTTTTAAACTTCCTTGTTTTACACTCGCAACAATTTTTCCATCATTCGTTGCTGGATCAAAAATAAATGTATCCATTACAACTTCGGAATCCTCACCGACTGTAAAAGTAGACTGATCTAATAATAAAATTTGTGTACCTGAACCTGGTGCAGCATAAATTGTTTCATTTAAATAAATTTTATCGCCAGCTTTTAATTCTCTTGTCTCTGTTTTAACAGTTCCTGATATAGCTCCAACAATTCCAACAAGTTGCTTTTCAATGCTAAGTTTTTCAGCAGCATTTGCTGAAGTAGAGGTTATTAAGAATAAACCGAAAAATGCACTAATAATTTTTTTCATTAGACGCTGAAAATAGCAAATTTAATGAAAAAACTAAATATTTATTTTGTTCAAAATGGGTATCAAAAAGCCCAGAAATTAGGAATTTATGATTAGATTTATCTCTTAATTTAAAAAAATTTAGTTTAACCTGAATGACTTAGCAAAACTTAAAGAAAAAGAATCTGTAATGTAATCATAGTTGATAATATTAGCATCAGAAATTAACTTTTCGTAGGATAAGTTTATAAATAAACTTCTATTTGGATCAATTGTTGGAAATATATCACCAATTGCCTTAGTTAACATTATATCAAACGTGTTAGTAAAATCTGATCTGATAGTATTATTAACTGATGTGTCTTCTTTTTTGTAATCATTAAAACTAAAACTATTAGTAACAGCTATGTAGGCCCAAGGGAATGCAAAATTTAAACCTAGTCCAATATCATAATTTTCATAATCATTTCCTGCATCAACTCTCGCATCACTATCGTTATAACCCAAACTGATATTTGTTGTGATTAACTCATTTAAAATAAAATCATGACCTAAAGTGATGCCGTGACCACTTGAGTTTGTTTCATTAGCAGTTGTATCCATAAGGTTATTATTACCTTTTGAATTTGAGTATGACCAACCATAACTAAAAGAATTTCTTTCACCAACTGAAAAGAAACCTCCTATACCATACATTGTTGAAAAACTATCAGCATCAGTTTGATAATCTGATTTACTAAACATTAAGTACGGACTTAAACTTTGATTCCCATAAACTGTATCAAAAGCAAATGTTAAACCATAACTTTGATAATCATCGTCAGTTTCTGCATATTGTTCTGAAGAACTATGATTTAAATTTATTAAAAAAGATGACTCTTCACCAATTGGTCTTGAGGCAGATATACCAAGACCACCGCTTAATGTTCTGTCATATTTTGCAGAATTAAAACCAGTTATTTCATCAGAAGAACTTTGTAATCTTTTTTTGGAAACACTATTAACGTTATCTGTATAAACTACACCGGTTGAAATATCTGCTGTTAAATTCCAGAGACTTGGCTCTCTATCTCTTAACTCTTCTTCTATTTCTATTAGAGTTTCTAAATCTTCAGGTTCTAGATCTCTTCTTAATTTCATCTCTTCAATTATTGTGTTTGCTTTTTCAGGAGAGTCGACCTGAACTAATACTGACAGTAAATATAATTTTATCTCAACATTATCTGGGTAAAGCATATTTAATCTTTCAAGAGTTGAAATGGTTTGTTTAAAGTTTCCCATTTTCCCTTGTTGTTGAGCGTACTTTAAATTTAAATCTAGATCATTTGGGTTCTGCAAAATTTGCATGTAAGTAACATTTTTCTCAGATGAAAATGCAGGTTTAATTACAAAACCAAAAAAAATTAATAAGCCAAAAATTATTTTAAATAATTGGGTCTTCTTTACAAAATTATTTAGTCTAATAGTACTCATAAAAACAAAGAACATAGATCAAATAATTGAAAATTCAATTTTTTTTAAATTTGAAAAATAAGGATAAATCTCAATAAAATTTAAGATTAAAACACATTTCTGATCAAAATAGGCTGTATTAGATTTTAAATTATGAATTATCTATATTTACTCATTGGATCGTAAACACAATCCATTTCTTCTAACGTCTCAAAAAATATTTGGTTTAATTCTGATGTGTGAAATGTTTCACAATAGTTATCACTTTTCACTTCTTGTATTAAATTTGACTTAACATTGTTTGCTGCAATAGATCTAGAAAGAGACGTTGTGGCTTGAAGAAAATTTCCAGTCTCAGCCAAAGTATAGCTTGGACCTATCATTGCGGAGTACTGTGTACAATTGCTTAGAATGGGTAGCATCATCAATACAATAAATATTTTTTTCATAATTAAAGTTTATTTTCTATCAATTTTTATAAAAGGAATAAAGTATCCATTTTGAGGTGAGTGGTCAAAGATGTAATTAAAAATTTTTACCACCCTTGGTGTTCAATGTAAGTATTTCTTCCCCCGCTTTGCATTCTTCATCTGTCGCATTCCACTTGCAAGCCTTTACTTCAAAACCAGTAACATGTGAGTCCACGCATACTCTATAACCATCAAGCACAACGACTGGCTCATCTTCATCTGCATCAAATAAGTCTGAGTTAATTTCATCAACTGTATCATCGTCAGGAGTGCATGCAGCTTGAATAAAATAACTCCCGTTTATAGATTCATACTCCTGCTCTTGCAACGCAATTTGCTGCATTGCATTTGTTGCAGCAGATTGTTTAGCTCCACCTACGTATCCGTTATAAGCAACTGTTCCTATTGCAGCGAGGGCTCCAATGATTGCAACTACAACTAATAGCTCAATCAAGGTAAACCCTCTAATAAGTTTAACTTGCAAAGTTCAATACTCTAGTTTTTGTACTATCAGCAATTACTCAAATACTTGAACTGTCGTTGTAAGGGCATCTTCTGCACAATCCTTATCCCAACATGTTGTAAGCAATATTTGCTGTGTAGAACCGTCATCAGCATTTGTAACTACTACATTTCCTCTTGCTTTAGCAGGTGCTGCTGAAACCACTGATAATCCTCCATCATAAGGATCTTTATCTTGCAATACTGTTCCACCTGTTAGTAAAGTAAGTATAGTATCTGTATCAGAAGTACATGTTATAGAACCACCCATGATTTCTGCGTTTTCATCTAATGCACATTTTGCAGCTTCATTAGCAATATACTTTGCTACACCATTATGTATTGATTTTGTAGAATTCTCTCTTGCAGCTCCAATATATCCGTTATAAGCAACTACTCCTACAGCTGCTAATGCACCAATAATTGCAACTACAACTAATAATTCAATTAACGTAAAACCTTTTTTGTTTTTATTTTTATTAGTCATAGACCTCCCTATAGTCTTAATTTTTTAATATCTATATTCTTATTATTTATAATCATTATGTAAAGAATGAAGTTTTAATAAATTTCCCCTAAAAACCTTATTTTTTTACAAAATGTGCTCATTTTGGCTTAAATTTGAGATTTTAATAATTAATTAATAATGTTATCAGTACACGTTCATGAGTTATAAAATTACAGAAGAAGGCAATATATCCACTGTATTTCTTAACGGAGAAATAGACATGGATGTAACTGAAAAAGCAAAAGAGGTAATTTTACCTATAGTAGAGTCTGGTAAAGAAGTTCACCTTAACCTTAAAGATGTATCCTACATGGACTCTTCTGGAATATCAGTTCTTATTGAAAGTCATCAAAAAGCCTTAGAGAACAATACTAAAGTTGTTGTTAAAGAAGTAAGTAAATCTGTTTTAAAAGTTATAATGATGGCGAAGTTGGAGCAAATACTAAACTTAGAATAATGGATTTGTCAGAGTCTAAAGATTTTCTGGTACACACTGCGAGCTTAAAAGAAGTTAGAGTTTTTTCTAGAGAGGTTTTTGATAAACTAAAGTTAAATAATGATTTAAAAGAGGAATTAGTTTTAGCAATTGCTGAAGCTGCACAAAATATAGTTAAGCATGCATACAAAGGTGTTGAAAATACAACAGATCACATGCAAATTAAAATTTCCCTTAAAGATAATAATTTAGAGATTGGATTTTTTGATAAAGGAAAACCTGTTGTTGCAGAAAATATTCAACATAGAAAATTAGATGATATTAAGCCTGGTGGTTTAGGAACTTTTTTTATCAAACAAATTATGGATGATGCAGTTTTTAAAAAAGACCAACAACAATGGGTAAACCATTTAATTTTATCGAAAAAAATTTAACCACCCATTATTGCACCAACATTAAATATCGGTGAATACATCGCAATCATAAGCCCGCCAATCATAACACCCATGAAAACAATCATTATTGGTTCAATTAAACTAGACATGTTGTTGACGGCAGTATCAAATTCACTTTCATAGTATCTTGCAACTGAATTGAACATTTCATCAAGTTGTCCTGTTTGCTCACCAACTGATACTAATTGACTAAATGTTGGAGGAAACAATGGCTCTTTTAAAAATAATTTTGTCAAAGTCTCCCCAGAAAATACGCCTTTTTTGACATTTTCTAGAGCCTCTGTGACTACTACATTTTTACTTACAGATTTTGCAATCTCGATACTTTCCAATAAATTTACTCCAGCGGCACTCAAATTACCCATAATTAATGAGATTTGGGCAATTAATGATTTTAAAATTAAATCACCAAAAACCGGTAGTTTTAAAACTTGTTTGTGCCACTTATATTGTATTGTAGCGTTTTTAGTTGTGAGATATTTAAATAAAAAGTAACCCCCAACTAAAGCAAAAAATAGAATTTTTCCACCTGTTCCTCTTAGAAAATCACTTATACCCATAATTATTGCTGTAGGTTTTGGTAAATCTAAACCCATACCTTCGTACATTTCGGCAAAAACTGGAACAACTTTAATTAACATGAATGCGCTTACAACCATTGCTGTAGTAAACATAATACCAGGATACATAAGTGCACCTTTGATTTTCTTTTTAATTTTTTCTTTTTTTTCTAAATCGTCAACGATTTTGAGTAAAAAAATATCCAATTTACCACTGGCCTCTCCTGCTTTAATTAGGTTCACATAAACGTTATCAAAATGCTGAGGATATTTTTCAAAACACTTAGATAACGTAACACCACCCTCTAAACTCTTTCTTATATCTTCAAGGACTTCTTTAAGCGCCGGCGACTCCAATTGGTCTCTTAACATTGCAAGTGTTTGCAAAATAGGCAGTCCTGCCTTTACCATGGTAGCAAACTGCTTTGAGAAAATTAAAATATCTTCAACTTTTATCTTTTTTTTTCCAAATAAGGAAAAGCCTTTACCTTTTGCTTTTTCTTTTGTTTGGCCTTTTTTTTTCTTAGTTTTAATTAAATTAGTGATGATTACTTTTTGTTCTTTAAGTTTAAAAGATGCCTCATCTTGATTTAAAGCCTCTATTTCACCCTCTATGTATTTACCCGCTGAAATACCTTTATAAGTAAATACTTCCATAACTAACTAGCTGATAAAACCCGTTCGAATTCTCTAAAATTTAAATCTCCATTTGCGATCATTCTTCTACCCATATCTTGCATGGTTTGAAAACCTTCTTTGATTGCAATTGCTCTTAGTTCAGGTGTTGTGGCTTGTTTTAAAATTGCTTCTTTAATTGGTTTTGACACTACTAATATTTCGTAAATTCCCTGTCTACCTTTATAACCAGTATTTTTACATTTTGCACAACCTTTGCCTTTGATGGCTTTTACTCTAGATGCTTGTTCTGGCGTAAAACCTAAATCAGTTAGAACTTTTGGTGTTACATCTTCATCTGGAGCTCTACAATCTTTACAATTTCTTCTAGCTAATCTTTGCGCAAGAACCATCTGGGTTGCTGCACTAATTAAATAATCTGGTGTTCCCATATTTTGTAATCGAGTGATAGTACTTGGAGCATCATTAGTGTGAAGTGTGCTAAATACTAAGTGACCTGTTAATGCAGCCTTCAAGCCTATATCAACTGTTTCCTTATCCCTCATCTCCCCAACCAAAATTATCTCTGGGTCTTGACGTAAAAAAGATCTCAAAGCGGAGGCAAACGATAAACCAATATCATCTTTAATTTGTACTTGGCCAACACCATCTAATTCATATTCAACAGGATCTTCTGCAGTCAAAATATTAAGATGAGGTTTGCTTACTTCTTTTAAAATACTATAAAGAGTGGTTGATTTACCTGATCCAGTCGGTCCAGTTACGAGCACAAGACCTTGCGTACTATGAATAGCTTTTCTTAAATTTTTTAGATCTTGATCCTCAAAATTTAGTTGTTCTAAAGTAATATCACCCGCATCTTTATTAAGAATACGCATTACAATTCTTTCATTGTTTGCTGTTGGTAATATAGACAATCTTAAATCAACAACTTTACCATCAATTTTAAAATTTATTGCACCATCTTGTGGTAATCTTCTTTCAGCAATATCTAATTTACCCATGATTTTAAAACGTGTTACGACCGCTCCATAGTTATCATGTAAAAATTTTTTGTATTCCTCTTGTTCCTGAAGCATACCATCAAGTCTATATCTAACCCTTGATGAAAATCTGTATGGCTCAATATGAATATCACTAACTCCAAGTTTAATTGCATCTGCTACAACAGCAGTACTAAACTTAATAACTTCAGACTCATTTTCTATTGCTTCAATTTCCTCTTCAGGTTTATTTTCTAAAACTTCTCCTGCATCTCCAAGGTCAGAATCAAAAGTTTTTACTTTTTCCTTATTTTCTTTTCTTATAGTTTCAATTTTAACATCACCACTTTCACTTTGTAGTTTTTGGATAAACTCAGAAATCTGAGATACTTTGGCTGCGTGAAGTTCAATGTTTTTTTTTGTGATTGCTTTTAAATTTCTCATTAACCCAAGTTTTGAGCTATCAGATATTGCTATATGTAAATTTTTTCCCTCGACTTTAAAAGGTGCAACAAAATTCATATTTATGTAGTTTGATGGTAATACAGATTTTATATCATCAGTAATTTCAATCTTGGACAGATCCACAACATCTAGACTTTGTTCTTTAACTAAAACATCTAAAATTTTATCTTCATCGCAAAGCTTTAACTCAAATACAGCATCAATTTGTGATTTATTTTTTTCTGTGCTTACTTTTTTAATATTTGGTAAATCTTTTCCAGAAATAATATCATTATCAATCAATACATTGATTAAGTTTATTTCGCTTTCTCTACTTATTTTCAACATTTTATAAAACTCTTGGTGCTATAAATATTAATAACTCATCTAAGTTATCACTTTTTGTTGTACCTTTAAATAAATTTCCTAAAATTGGGACATTTCCAATGCCTGGTAATTGAGCTTTTGTATCAAATACTTTATTTTTCTTAATTCCACCAATTACGACAATATCTCCATCTGCTATTAATAGCTTAGTTTGAATTTGCATTGTATTTATACCAGGTTCACCACCAGTCGTTCTGTTCACAGAGTCGTTGTTAACAGTGACATCTAATAGCACATTTCCATCACCAATAATGCTTGGTGTAACTGATAATTCTAAAACTGCAGGTTTAAATTGTACGTCCGCACCTTCAGATCCTGTTGCTTGAAATTGAATTTCCTCACCTTGTTTAATTGTTGCTATTTGATTATCCAAAGTAAAAACTTTTGGATTAGATATAGTTTTTCCTAAACCAAGTGTTTCTAAAGCTTGTATTTCAGCTTTTAAAACTGCTGTTCCCGTTCTTTTTAAAATACCAATACCACTTGTTGCTCCTGCTGCTGCTGCTGTAAAATCTGTAATTGATCCATCTCCTCCAGCTAGACTTCCTGTGTCTCCAGCAATAGCTCCATCTGTCATTGCTCCACCTATAACACCACCAACTGACTCCTGGTTTTTTTGATAAGCACCTCCTAATCTTGTTCCTAAAGCTTTTTCAAAAGTGGAGTCTGCTTCAACTATAAATGCTTCTATTAAAACTTGCTTTGTCCTAACATCAATTTCGCCAATTATTTTATCAACAACATCTAAATCTTCACTCTTTCCTCGAACTATAATTGATCTAGTTGTAACCTCCTCTGTAATCTGAATTGGTGAAAAACCAGCTTCGCCTGTTGAAGTAAATAATTCGTTTATTGTAGTCTTAGCTTGTGTTGGCGATATATAATAAAGTCTAAATATTTCTGAAACAATTGGTTCAACAGAGTCCTCTAATTCAACCTTTTTTTTCACGGCGGCTGCTCTTGTTGATTTATATGTTTCTTGAGCAGTTAAAGTTGATGGAGAATGAACTCTTATTAAATTACTATTGACATCAATATCAGCTGCAAAATTTTTCATATCTAATAAAGCATTAAAAGCTTTATCCCATGGCACATTAATTAACTCAGCTGTGATTGAACCAGCAACCTCATCTCCCACTAAAACATTTATGTTTCCTACTTTTCCCATCAATTGCATAGCTTCTGCATAATCAAGTGCTTTAAATTTAAATGAAACATTTTGTTTTAAAGCCTCGAATTCATCTGGTATCATTAGATAATTTCTTTTTTGCTGAGAGGATATTTTTTTTCTTTTTTGTAAAGCTGTAGTATCGCCAATAACTGGTTGTGGGCCCATGTTTACAGTTTTTTCAATTTCCATTTTTCCTGATTTTCTAATATCATCTTTGATAAGAGGTGTATTATGTTTAAACTTCTTATTAGTTTTTATATTAGGTTTAGCGCAAGCATTTAATACAAGCAGTAATATAGAAATTAAAGAGATTATTTTTAATGATTTAATATTCACTTGTCTCCTTAATTTGGTTTTTGAAATTCATTATTAAATATTTTTCTTCAGTTTGAAAAATTGCTTCTTCTGTAGTCATATCAACTAGCTTTACTCCATCATTCAACTCCTCAAACATGCCAACTGTAATTACTTCTCCATCTTGGTTAATCATAGAAACGAAACTACTCTCATCTGACTTAATAATGCCGACTAATTTAAATTTATATAAATCAATCATCTTTTTTTCAGCAATGCTATTTTCACCATCTGTTATTACCTTAACTCCACCAGAGAAAGATGAGTCTCCAACAAATGGGTCATTTAAAGGTAATGGCTCTTCTTTACTTTCTTTAGAGGAATTATCTTTGTCATGATTATCAGCAAACACATTAGTAGATAATATTACTACAAGGATTGCAAAAATTAGTTTCTTTAATATTTCTTTAAAAGAACTCATCAGCTAGCCCCACTATTGTTAAGGTTCCACTTACTTTTATCGCTCCAGTTGAATCTCCTGACTCTACTTGTATCTTTTCTGACTCAAAATTCAACATCTTATTAGATAACGATAAAGCCCTCTTAAATTTAATGTATCCTAAAAAATTACCATTGATCTGAAATTTAACGGGTATTGAGTAATATGCTATGTTTTTAATTTGATCTTTTTTAGACTCTGCTTTTTTCTTTTTCTTTTTCTTTTTCTTTTTCTTCTTACCTTTGTTTAAAATGTCCGACTTTGACACTTGCTGAGGTTTGCCTTTTTCTATTACTGAAATAACTAAACCATTTATAGTCGCAAACTCACTTAGGTTTTGATATAAACCCTCTACTTCTGCTTTTGAATGAAATAATGTTGAATAGTTCTCATACTTAGGTTTAATTTTTTTAATCTTTTGCTTTATTGATACAATATCTTTTTCAAATTTGGCAATCTCCTCTTGTTTGGTATTCATATCAGAAATTTGAGCCCTCTTTTGTTTTACAATTGGATTTAAAATTGCATAATAAATTATTAAAAAGATAATAATTGAACCCAAACTTATACCAATCTTAATCAAAGTTTTTTTATCAGCAAAAGCTAAAATTTTTGCTTTCAAATCATCCATATTTAAATTTTTTAATTCATTCAAATCCATAATTATCCTTTAACTTTTACAAATACTTTAAATCCTTTCATTACTTGGTCTCCCGCTTGTACCCTTGGCATTTTCATTGATGATAGTGATGCTTGTGTGATGTAACTTTTTGATTGTAAGTTTCTGATCAACTGTAAGATATCATTATCACCTGCTGCAATTCCTGTAATAACAACCTGTCTCTTTCCATCATAATCTACAGAGTCAAACTTAACTCTATTTGGAACACTGCTCGCAATCTGTGCTAACACTCTGTAGCTCAAATCTTTATTGGATTTAAGACTATTGCTTAGTTTAAGAGTAGTTGTCATTTTTTTTAATTCTTTTGAAAATTTCGCAACTTCACCTTGCTTAGCTAAATGCTCAGCTACTACAGTATCGTATACTTTTAATTTATTGTTATAGGAATAAATATTCCAAAATGATAAAGCGAATAAGATTAAATATATGCCTGCAACCGCTCCCACTACTCCCTTATAAGCGAAATCAGAAAATGCTTTCATTTTCTTTTGCTTAATCATTCCTTCCCTATTCGGAAGAAGATTTATATTTTTTACAGCTGTAACAAATTTGTAATATCCAAATACATCGAGTTTTCTAAAAGCAAGACCAACAACAGTCG
>ENA-OSEY01002739-OSEY01002739.1-marine-metagenome-genome-assembly--contig:-NODE-2739-length-11162-cov-13.775101_pt1 | contig 11162 bp, 8 predicted proteins | sample MGYA00248465_ERZ534230 | MGnify/ENA primary metagenome ERZ534230 (study PRJEB26409, sample SAMN06344110) | marine metagenome | isolation source: Sea water from surface | place: Atlantic Ocean:Southern... | reverse complement strand
AGAGGCTTAAAATTGAAATTGATTTCATAGTAATCCTCAAGATTTAATATAAAATCATGCAATGAGCGCATAACTGATTTATAGATATTACTTAATGAGTTAGTAAATATATATGCTTGATAAGCCTCAAAATTTACAAGATATCCATATTTTGTGTCCTTAGTTATTAAATCACTTTCTAAAACTGAATTTAAATATCTTCTCATGCTTTCTTTTGGAATATTGAAATAATTTGAAAGTGAACCAATAGTAATTTTCTTGCCAATGAATTGAGTAAATGATGACTGATAGATTGAATTATTAAGAAAATCTTCTGGATGCATTGCTAAAATTTCATTTCTATGTTCTTTGAATAAATTTTCATCGTGATATGCGTTTGTAAATGAAAAAAGTATTATAAAAGACAAAATAGCAATTACTTCATCTTGCAGTCTTTGATCTTTTGTAATCCAACCTGTTGGACTATCTTCCCAGTCAGACGGTTCGTGAATAAATAGATTTTGATGACGAGAAAGTTGAATTAACAATAAGAGTGCAAGTTGGTCATTGTCCAACTTTAAGGTGTGCTCAATGACAGAGTCTCGAATTTTTTTTAAATTAGGATCCATTTTTAATTATACCCAATATGGGTTTTTTGCTCAAATATCAATAAACATTTACCTATTGAATAATCATCAATGCTGCGCATAATTCTTTCAATGGTAAAAAGCTTAGAAAAAATCGCAAAGCAAAAGAAAATCAAATATTTCCTAGTCACATTTGTTGATCTTTTTGGAGTGCAAAGGGCAAAACTCGTGCCATCTCGAGCTATTGGAGAAATGCAAAAAACAGGTGCAGGCTTTGGAGGGTTTGCAACACACTTGGATCTTTCTTTTTCTGAACCTGATATGTTTGCTTTGCCTGATCCAGATAGCCTCATTCAATTACCTTGGCAACCTGATGTTGGCTGGTTAGCAAGTGACCTGGTCATGAACAATAAATTGATGGATCAGTGTCCCCGTGTGATTTTAAAAAACCAAATTGAAAATTTAGATAAGTTAGACCTTACGATGAAGACTGGCGTTGAATGTGAATTTTTTATCTTAAATGAAGATGGCAGTGAAGTCGCTGACACTCGCGATGATGCTTTAAAGCCTTGCTATGATGTGGCCGCTTTAATGAGACGCTTTGATGTGTTAAGTGAAATTTGTGACTCTATGATTAAATTGGGATGGAACCCTTATCAAAATGACCACGAAGATGCTAATGGTCAGTTTGAAATGAATTGGGATTATACTGATTGCCTAACCACAGCAGATCGTCATGTATTCTTCAAGTTTATGGTAAAATCTATAGCCGAAAAGCACGGGTTGAGAGCAACATTTATGCCTAAACCATTTACTCAACTAACCGGAAATGGTTGTCATGCACATGTATCTGTGTGGGACAAAAAAAAGAAAAAAAACTTATTTCAGGACTCTTCTGACCAACTAGGTCTATCAAAAATGGGTTATCAATTCATTGGTGGTATTATGAAATCAGTAGACTCTTTTGCTGCATGGCTAAATCCGTGTCTAAACAGTTATGAACGATTAAATGCAAAAACAACAAACTCCGGTTCAACTTATTCTCCAACTGCTGTGACGTACTCAGGAAATAACCGTACACATATGATACGAATTCCAGATGAAGGACGATTTGAATTTAGAGCTGCAGATGGTGCTGTTAACCCGTACCTGCTTCAATCAGGAATTATAGCAATGGGTCTCGATGGAATGAAAAATAAACGCAGCCCTGGAAAACGCCTTGATATAAATATGTATACACAGGGTCACAAACTAAAAAGGGTGAAAAAACTACCTAACAGTCTAGAGCAAGCTATAAAAAAATTTAGCAATGACACAATTGTTAAAAAGTCAATCGGCGCAAAAGTTGTCTCGAAGTATGTAAAATTAAAGAAACGTGAGTTAAAAGAATTTAGTCAAGTAGGTGGAGCAAACAAAGCGAGCTGGATGCGTAAAAATATAATTGATTGTTAAAATTATTTTGTGCCGAGAACAGTAGCTACCAAGTGAATTCTATCTTCTTCTCCACCATTAATAGCTGTGTGATATTTAGTGTTATCAGTTAAATAAATATTTCCATCAGCAGGAATGTGATGTCCAGTATGTTCAATGAACATTCGAGCTCCATAATTGGTTTTGATTGCAATATGAAGTCTTCTTTCAGGATCTCTATGCCAGCTTAAAGTGGTGCGTGGTGGCATTTTAATCACACGACATCTGCCTATTTCAAAAAACTCATTTATTTTTTCATATACATACTTGAAGTAAGTATTGTTTAATTTTGGGTTAAAGAGCGTGTACCTTGTTTCATCAATGTATGGCTCCCTCTCCATTTCTTCAAATGAAGAGTCTGGTTTTGTCCAATATTTACCCCTAATATTACCACCAAACCATTCATCCAGCTCTTTCTCATCATAATTAAGGCAAATAGCATTTGACTTAAGCATGCCTGGCTTTTGTTCTGAATTTTCAAAAGGTCTGATTTTGATTAATTCACTGACAGCTTCATTTAATTTATCAACATCAAATGAGATGTTCTCAAGTCTTTCAATATACTGGTTAATCGGTGTGTACATATCTTTTGTTAGTATCCAAATTCAATATAGTATTTTCTATGATAATTAAAAGATCTACAGAGAATGAACCATGCTTAAATTGTCGCAGTTTTCTCGTCAAAATATAGGAAATTAGGTAAAAATTACAATTTATTTGTTTGCATTGGACCCTTGGTAAGAGATAAGTAAGAGTTATAACTCAAAAGCTACTTTATGAATTATAGAATCGATAATCTTCAATATTGCAATTGGAATGAAGAGATATTTAAGATTAACAGACAAGCAAAATTAGACGCCGTTCACGTTACGATTGCATATCATGAAGACTTCGATGAAGTTCAAAACAATATTAATGAATGGAACACTTATTTTAAACAATACAATGAATTAATATTTCACGGCAAGTCATATAAAGATATTGAGAGAGCTAATGAGGAAAATAAGACTGCTGTATTCTTTGGTTTTCAAAACTGTTCACCTATAGAGGATGATATAAATTTGGTTGAAGCTGTTCACAAAATGGGAACAGTATTTATGCAATTAACTTACAATAATCAGTCTTTACTGGCTACAGGATGCTACGAAGAAAATGATAGTGGCGTAACAAGAATGGGAAAAGAAGTTATTAAAGAAATGAATCGTGTAGGGATTATAGTAGACATGTCGCACTCAGCAGAAAAGTCTACGCTGGATGCGATCGATATTTCAGAAAAACCAATTGCTATCACGCACGCTAATCCTTCTTTTTGGCATCAAGCAAAAAGAAATAAATCTGAAACTTTATTAAAAGAACTAGGCCAATCAAATGGAATGATTGGTCTCTCACTTTATCCACATCACTTATTAAATGGTACCGATTGTTCTCTTGAAAGCTTTTGTGAAATGGTTGCCCGCACTGCAGACATTATGGGAGCAGAACATATTGGTATTGGATCTGATTTATGCTTAAACCAACCTGACTCAGTGGTAGATTGGATGCGAAACGGAACTTGGACTAAGACAAAAGATTATGGTGAAGGCTCAAAAGATAATGCAGCTTTTCCAAAACAGCCGGAATGGTTCAAAAATGCTACTGGCTTTGACAATATTGAGAATGGATTAAAAAGTGTGGGGTTTAATAAAGATGAGACAGATGGCATCTTAGGCAATAATTGGTTTAATTTTTATAAAAACTATATTGGTTAATATATGACAATAAATATTCAACACAGAGATCCAAACCAAATCATGAAGCTCAGTCGATTAGGTTGTTTCCATCAATCTAAGCTATCATTTTTAAGAAGTTTTATAAGAGAGTTTAAGGATTGGGAGTTTAAAAGCGAGATCTTTGAGCTTGATAAAGATGGTTATGGAACTGCTGTATATTCTGTTTCAAATAAGGAGCGCACATACTCTCTTGTATGCTTTGCAAACAAATTAGATGACACCGAAAGATCTGATCGAGTGATAGCCACTAAATGGGATGCAGCATTCGTAATTCATGATGGACTTCCTAGTAAAGATGATATTGAAAGACTTCGTGAAAATGTCCCAAAACAAGAAGTGGGAAGATGTTCATTTAAGGAACTTGCTTTATCAAGAGCAAATCGCTCCGTAAGAGTTTTTAACCATGTAATTGATAGCCTATCAAATGGAATTCAACCTAATAAAAAACTACTTACTGAAGTAGGTTACTTATATAGAACCACTGCAGTTTATGGATCAGGTAAATTTGGGTTAGCAGATCGATATAGAATTAAAGATCGTCCTGAAATAAACGGTCCATTTAGAATTGAAATGATGCTTGTTTATTTGGTTCGTCAGTTTACGTTTGATCAAGTTAATCACATTGCTCATAAAAAGAGTCCAAATCAATCTGTTAAACTAGATCTTGAATTATCCAGACAACTTGGTATTGGCAATTCAACTGGCCTCGGCATGGCTCCTTTTATTATTAATCATCCAGCATTATTACATCAATGGATATACGTAAGAGAGGAGGCATTAAAGCAAATTAGAGAAATTAAAAATGTATCAAATGATGATTTTGAGATGTTTAAAAAATTCTTAGAACTTTCGAAGAAAAATGTAAATAATTGGAACACAAATAGTGAATTTCAAAATATTAAAATTGCTCAATTGAAAGAAGATATTCAAAAATTTGAGGAAAACTATCTCTGTAATATGAAGGTTGATAAAGAATATTTTTGGGATGAGTTGTATAAATGGGTAGAAGAAAATTTAACTCATGAGGGCGTAGAATATATAGTTTCTCTCATGATGGAACCATACGATAACATTATTAGTCTGCTAGTGCCTCAAATGAGCTCTGATGAAGATAAATATTTTGATATACCAGCAAATCGTACTACTGATGAATTAAAATCATCAATTGAAAAATCCTATCCAAATATAATTGAAATGGACTTCTCAATTGATAAAAGTAATGAAAATTTTTGGTATATTTCAAAAAATAAAGAAGAACCTCGATTGGCAAGTCGATTTGAAGAGCCAGGAGCAGAGTTAGAGCAACCTCTTGCAATAGCAAGAGATATTAAAGAGCTTCATGATAGATTATCATCTTATAACAATGAAAAATTATCTAAATTTTTACAAGAAAATACTGACCTAAGACATATCGTTCGAAGATGCTACATTGTTGAAAAGTTGCCTTATGCGGAAATTCAAGACAACTCTATCGGGTCAGAATTGATGCCAATTGATATGCTAAGACTAAAATTATCTTTTTTTGGAGCCCAAAAATTTGATCCTCGATCTGATAAGTGGCTAAGAATTTGCATGTATCAGGGTGCACCATTGATGCACGAAATTAACAAATCAAATGACACGTGGATTTACAATTAATGCAATCATCAAGTGAAATTAATACTGTGTCAAAAAGAGCTGCAAGAGCAGCTGGTTATTCATGGGGAATAGCTGAAGAAGTTGGAAAATGTATTAGTTCAATTGAGATGTTCGGAATTCGTGGGGTCGAAAATTTAAATAATTATTTCAAAACTATTAAAGATATTAAACCAGAGGGTCCAAAGCAAATAGAAGAAAATAATAAACTGAATGATAAAAGTCTCTGCCCTATTTATACAGGACTAAAGTTGATTGATGATTATAAATCTGTAGATAAAATAAAAACTTTAAAATTCATAAAACTAGATTACCCTTTGTTGCTCTTACCTTTCATTAACAAACTTTCATATTTAATTGGTAAGAGAATTCAGGTTACTATTGATGAGATTAATGCGGAATGCAATTTAAACACATGTATCCTTGCTGATCATAAAATTAAATCCTTAATAATTAAAAAAGCTAATACTGTGATAATAACTATTTTAGAAAATGAAGATAATTTTTCTAGCAAAACTTGGAATGAGTTATATGAAATATCAACTGAGACATTTGTTGAAGAAACAGAACAATCAAAACAAACTGGAGCTGGAGCAGGGCTTCAAGATAACGATTAGTATTTAAAGTTGTATTCCAACGTTCTTTAGTTGAAGGTAGCTTTTGATAGCTTGTTGACCTTTCTCACGACTGTAACCTGATTGCTTATAACCTCCAAATGGAGTTGCTATACTTCCTGTGAACCAACTATTTACGTAAACTTGACCACCGTTCAAACGTGAAGCTGTTTTAGTGGCCATATCAACATCTTTAGTAAATACCCCGGCTGCTAAGCCATAATCTGTATCGTTTGCAATATGTATCGCCTCCTCGTGATCTTCATAATCTAAAACAGATAAGAATGGTCCAAAGATTTCTTCCTGTGCAATTGTCATATCAGGCTTAACATCTGAATAAATTGTAGGTTCAAAGAAGAAACCTTTTCTATCTACTCTGTTTCCACCTGAAACTGCTTTTGCACCCGCTTGTAAACCAGAACGTGCATAATTTTCAACTTTTTGTAACTGTTCTTCAGATATGACAGGCGTTAGATCGACACCTTCCTCATCGCCAGGGCCAACTTTTATTGAAGCTGCTAATTTTGATAACTTTTCAAGCACTTCATCTTTTATAGATTTATGGACTATCATTCGTGACATCGCGGAACAAATTTGTCCAGCCTGGCTGAAAATTCCAACTTTGGTTGCATTAACAACTTTATCTATATCTGCATCTGGCAGAACAACAGCAGCAGATTTTCCCCCTAACTCAACAACAGCAGGTACAGCTCTTTCAGCGGCTGCGTGTAGAATTGCTTTTCCAGTTTTTACAGATCCAGTAAAAGTTATTTGTGCAACATCTGGATGGGCAGTAAGCGCGGCTCCAGCTTCACTTCCATAACCTGTAACTATATTTATTAAACCTTTTGGAACTTCAGCATTATGAATTGCCTCAGCGAAGAAGGATGTTGTAGCTAAAGGTGTCAGCTCGGCAGGTTTAATGACTGTAGAATTTCCAGCAGCAAAAGAACATGCTAAAGAACGAGCTATCATTGAAATAGGAAAATTCCAAGGAACAATATGACCAGATACTCCGTAAGGTTCATAGATCGTGTAATCCATAACCTGACTGTTCACTGGAATTGTTTGACCTTCGATTTTATCTGTTAAGCCACTGTAGTAATCAAAGTAGTTTGCTGCATCAACAAATTCATATTCAGAAGCGGCAAGTAGTTTCCCATTTTCTGCACAAAGTAATGCCCCACCTTCTTTACTGACCTTGCGAAGCTCTTCAGCAATGCGTCGCATAAGTTTTGCTCGTTCCATCGGATTCATATCTACAAGAATTCGAGACTCGTATGCTTTTTTAGCAGACTCTACCGCTTGATTAATATCTTCATCTTTTGCGCAAGTTACTTCACCAATGACCTCTTCATTCGCAGGATTAATAACTGGAATAAGGTCTTTGCTTGAGGCATCGGTCCATTCACCGTTAATATAGTGCTGGTATTTTTTCATAAGTTAGAGTCTTTCTTGTTAAATACTGATCTATTTTTGTAATAAGGTCAGCTTTAATTTAGTTCAAAAATTCCTAGATTCCCAACTATTTTTACCTTAGTCTTACCGACATGAATTCAAAAAAGTCTGATTTTGTTAAATTTGAACAAGTCGATAAAAGTTATGATGGAAAAGAGCTTGTAGTTAAAGGACTCGACTTAGATATTGCAGAAGGTGAATTTCTTACCTTACTTGGGCCATCTGGATCTGGCAAAACAACAACTCTCATGATGCTTGCTGGTTTTGAAACTCCAACGAATGGAGAGATATATTTTGATGGACGTCCGATAAACAATATCCCACCTCACAAACGTGGCATCGGCATGGTCTTTCAAAATTATGCTTTGTTTCCACATTTATCAGTTTATGAAAATTTAGCTTTTCCTCTTAAAGTAAGAAAAGTGGATAAATCAGAAATTGAAGAGAGAATTAATAAAACTTTGAAAATGGTTTCATTAACAGGTTTTGAAAACAGGATGCCCGCTCAACTATCTGGTGGTCAGCAACAGAGAGTTGCTGTTGCTCGCGCGCTTGTGTTTGATCCTAAACTTGTATTAATGGATGAACCTCTTGGAGCTCTTGATAAAAATTTACGAGAGAGTATGCAATATGAATTAAAGCACATTCACGAGTCATTAGGAGTGACTGTTGTTTATGTTACACATGATCAGGGTGAAGCTCTGACCATGTCAAACCGAATTGCTGTTTTTAATGACGGTAAGGTTCAACAGCTTTCTGGACCAAATGAATTATATGAAACGCCAGTGAATTCGTTTGTTGCAAGCTTTATTGGAGAAAATAATACTTTCACTGGAACTGTAAAAGAAATCGCCTCTGGTTCAGCAAAGATTGAAACTGACTCAGGTGAAACTATTGTTGCTAATCCTATTGCCGTGAGCTCTTCAGGAGAAAAATCCAGAATTTCTCTGAGACCTGAGCGAGTGAGTATTGACCCAAATGAACAACTTGAAAATAAATTCACAAGTGAGATCCGCGAAATTATCTATCATGGAGATCATACTAGGGTGCGTGTAAATCTTCTTGGTAATGATGACTTTATTTTAAAAGTTCCAAACGCGAGCAGTGATTTAAAGCTTAACGTCGGCGACAAATTGGACCTTGGCTGGTCATCTCATGATTGCAGGGCTCTAGATTACTAATTCTTTGATACTACATGTAGATTCAACATTAATTTGTTGAAAAATAATCTTTTTTTTGTTGCGTTTTTGCTCAAGGCCTTGTGTAATATTTCTTTATATAAAAAAAGGAGACGATTAATCATGTCTAGATTAACTAAACTAATCTCTTTGGCTGCTTTATTGGTGGCTCCATCTATGGCTACAGCCGCGGAAGTAAACGTGGTGTCATGGGGAGGCGCTTATACAGAAAGTCAAAAGCTAGGTTACGGGGACCCATATCAGGAAATGAGTGGCGTTCAAGTAAACTGGATCGACTACAGTGGAGGTTTGAGTGAAATTAAAGCTCAGGTCGAGTCTGGAGCAATTACTTGGGACATTATCGATGTGTATGCACGTGATACAATTATCGGTTGTGACGAAGGATTGTTTGTAGAATTCGATTTCGATAACGACTTCCCTGCTGGTGTTAACGGTATGAAAGCAAGTGACGATTTCTTTGCTCCAATGCCTAGTGATTGTGCTGTGGGTAACATTCTTTATTCATGGAACTACGCTTACAACACTGACAATGTAAATTTTGATGGAAGTTATCCAGATTCAATGGAGGACTTCTTTAACCCAGATAAATATCCAGGAGTAAGATCTATCTACTCTTCAGCTATGTCAAACTTAGAGTTTGCTCTAGTTGCTGATGGTGTTCCTGCATCTGATGTGTATGACTACATGGAAGATAATGGAATTGATAGAGCCCTTGATAAGCTTACAGATCTTTGCACAAACCCTAACGGTGGATGCATTTTCTGGTCAGCTGGTGCACAACCACCTGAGCAGTTAGTATCTGGTGAAGCTATCATGGCTACTGGATGGAATGGACGTCACTTCAATGCCATCGTGAACGAAGGTTCACCAATGAAAATGGTATGGGATGGTCAGATCCTTGACTATGAGTACTTCGTACTTGTTAAAGGTGGACCAAACCAAGAAGAAGCTATGAAAGCTCTTCAGTACTTCACTAGTTCTGAAGGTTTAGCTGGAAGTGCTAAGCACATTGCTTACGCTCCTTTCCGTATCTCATCTCTTGATGTGATCATGGCTGATGAGCCGTGGTTCTATTCTGAGCAAGCAGGTGCTGTTGAGATTATGCCTCACATGCCTACTGCTCCAGCAAATACTGAGAACTACGTTCTTATGAACCCTGAGTGGTACGCTGATAACAACACTGAAATCAACGACGCTTGGGAAGCTTGGAAAGCTAACCTATAAGGTTTAAACTTGGGCAACCTATGGGTTGCCCAAGTACCTCAAATTAAGTATCCTTTTAAATATGACTGCCGAAATAAGAACCTCGGATGGAGAACTTCTATCCGTCAAACTCAAAAAAGTTGAGAGAAGACGCAGAACTACTGCTTTTTTACTGGCCGCGCCGCTTCTGTTCTTCATTGTTTTTGCATACGTAATTCCTATTTTTCAGATGTTGGGGCGAAGTATTGATAACGCTGAAATGAACTCGTTTCTTACAGAAACACACGAGGTTATGCAGACATGGGATGGCAGTGAAATGCCTGGCGAGGATGTAACCTCAACATTTTATTATGAATTGAAGACTGCTGTAGAAAATAAATACCACGGAAAGATTGCAACTCGTTTAAACTATGAAAAAGGTGGCTTTACAAGTCTGATTAAAAAGACGTCACGTAAACTTAAAAACTTTGATGAAAATGCTAACTTTCTAGACCAATTCATTGATGTTCATAAAAAATGGGGTGACATTGAATATTGGCAAGCATTAAAGAGAGGAACTGACGCTTATCATTTTCGAAAATATTTAACGACATTTGATTATGAACAAAAGTTTGATGGCTCAATTGAAAGGATTCCTGAAAAGCTTAGAATTAATGTAACCTTGTGGCTGCGAACAATATTTGTTGCCGTTGGAGTAACTTTCTGCTGCTTTATTTTAGCTTACCCGATTTCACACTTACTTTCAGTCTTACCGACTCGTTATTCAAATCTATTGATGATCTGCGTCCTTTTGCCCTTCTGGACATCACTGCTTGTTAGAACATCCAGTTGGATGGTTCTATTACAAAAACAAGGAGTGTTAAATGATACCTTAGTGTCGCTTGGATTTGTTGCAGATGAGTCGAGACTTGAGCTCATGTATAATATGACAGGCACATTCATTGCAATGACACAAATCCTATTGCCATTCATGGTTTTGCCTCTTTATAGTGTAATGAAAACAATTTCACCAAGTTTAATGCGCGCTGCAACGTCAATGGGTGCAACACCTTTTCACGCTTTTAGAAAAATATATTTTCCTCTGACATACGCGGGAATTAGTGCAGGATCAATTTTAGTATTTGTTTTAGCGATTGGTTATTACATAACACCTGCATTGGTTGGTGGAGCAAAAGGAATTTTAATTAGTAATAGAATAGCATATCACATGCAGCAATCACTAGACTGGTCTCTTGCAACGGCGATGGC
>ENA-OSEY01002738-OSEY01002738.1-marine-metagenome-genome-assembly--contig:-NODE-2738-length-11164-cov-5.903761_pt1 | contig 11164 bp, 9 predicted proteins | sample MGYA00248465_ERZ534230 | MGnify/ENA primary metagenome ERZ534230 (study PRJEB26409, sample SAMN06344110) | marine metagenome | isolation source: Sea water from surface | place: Atlantic Ocean:Southern... | reverse complement strand
TTTATTGTTGGAATATTTGCTTCGATTATGGGTGTTGGTGGAGCTTTTTTAATGGTTCCAGCAATGATTTATATTATTGGTATGCCAACAAAATTAGTTCCAGGAACATCTTTGTTTGTGACAATTTTTATTACAGGATTAGTGGTTATTGTGCACGCTCTTAAGTTTCAAACTATAGATTTTATTTTAGTTTTTATTTTGTTGATTGGTTCAATCATTGGGCTTCATGTTGGATTAAGAATTTCTCAAAAGTTAAATGCATCAGAGTACAAAACTTTGTTAGCAATATTGCTTCTTGCTGTAGGTTTAATAATGGGTATAGAAACATTTGTTCTTGAAAAAGGATCGAGTTTATTTGCTCCTGTAAAATCAGGTCAGATAGATAATAAGCTTGCAGAGGTAATTTTATCTCTTTCAACAAATAATCCAATTACTTATGGACTCTTATCAATCATAATTGTTGTCCTTATAGGAGTATCATTTTCTTACGCCAGGGAGCTTATCCATTACATTAAGTTTGATATCGATAAAAAAAAATATAATCTTTTTAAATAATTAGTGTGATGAAGTCCCTACAGCCTCACTAATATTTTTAAAACCTTTGTTATTTAGAATTTTAATTAAATCTTTTTTTATAACTTTTACAATATTTGGACCTTTGTAAATAAGACCTGTATAAAGTTGTACAGCTGATGCACCAGCAGCTATTTTTTCAAAAGCTGACTCGCCAGAGTCAACACCACCAACACCTATAATTGGTATTTTTCCATTTAAATTTCTGTAGAATTTTTTTACAAATTCAGTTGACAAATCTCTAATAGGCTTTCCAGACAATCCTCCGTTCTCTTTACTATTTGGGTCTTTTAAATTATCCCTATTTTTGTTACTAGTATTTGTTAAAATCACTCCATCGATTTTGTACTCTAAAATAAGTTTTACAATAACTGGTATCTGCGAACTATCTAGGTCAGGTGAAACCTTTAATAAAAAAGATTTATTAAAATTGCTTTTTTCTCTTACTTCATTAATCTTTGATAGTAATTTTTTTAAAGCATCTTCATCATGAAAATCTCGTAAACCAGAGGTATTTGGTGAAGAAATATTAATTGTTATATAATCTCCAATTGGAAAAAAAATTTCTGCACATCTTAAGAAATCATCAGTCATATTAACTGTATTTTTATTTGGACCTATATTTATGCCCAATAAACTTGATGGAATATTATTTTCAATCCTTTTTTTAACAATTTCAGATCCATCATTATTAAATCCAAGTCTGTTTATTAATGCCTGATCTTTTTCTAATCTAAAAATTCGAGGTTTTTCATTTCCAAACTGCTTTTTTGGAGTAACAGTTCCAACCTCAACAAATCCAAAACCAATTTTAAATATTTCATTATAAACTTCTGCGCTTTTATCAAAACCTGCTGCTAGACCAATGGGATTATTAATCTCTTTGCCAAGTAGTTTGGTTCTTAAAATTTCTTCACCAGATACTGAAAATAAATTGCTTGGAAGGAAATTATATTTAAGTGATTTTATCGCTAAATCATGAGCTTTTTCAGGATCTAAGTTAAATATAAAAGGTCTTATAAAAGAAAACATTAAAACTATATATTCAACTTTTTTTCCATTAAATCAATTGTCTCTTTGACGCCAAAAAAGCTAATAAAAAAACCCATTCTTGGACCATTTTCTTCACCAAAACACACTTCGTAAATTAATTTAAACCAATCTCTTAAATTTTTTTCGTATCCATTTTCTTTACCTACAGTGTAAATTCTAGTTTGTATTTCTTCTGCTGGAGTATTTTGAGAAACTTGTTTTAAAACAGTAATTAAATTTTTTAAGGCATCTTTTTCTTTGGAATTTGGATTTTTATATTTTTTCTTTGGTTCAACCTCATCAACAAAATAATTGATTGCATAATTAGTGAGTTCATCTAAAATTTTATTTTTCTTAGGATCAAGCTCATTGTGAAACTTTTTTATAAATTTCCATAGAATATCTTTATTTCTTGCATTGCTTGATCCAACAATATTTAACAACATTGAAAAAGGCATAATTACTTTTTCTTTTGGGGGTACACCTTTATGAATATGCCAAACTGGATTAGAAAGTTTATCTTTTAATTCTTGATTTGAAAATTTTTCGATTAATGAAAGATATTCGTCAACAGCTTTAGGAACAACATCGGAATAAAGTTTTTTTGCTCTTTTTGGATTTTGATACATATAAAGTGATAAACTTTCTGGAGAGGCATATCTTAACCATTGGTCTATAGTTATTCCATTACCTTTTGATTTAGATATTTTTTCTCCTTTTTCGTCTAAAAATAATTCATAAGCAAATCCATTTGGAGGTTGTTTACCCATAGCTTTACAAATTTTACTTGAAAGAATTGCACTTTCTATTAAATCTTTACCATACATTTCAAAATCAACATCGAAAGTAAACCATCTCATTGCCCAATCTACTTTCCATTGTAATTTACATTTACCATCTAATATTTCTGTTTTTATTTTTTTTCCATTGTTATCAAAAACTAAAGAATTGTTTTTTTTGTTAATTTCAATCACAGGAATTTCTAAAACTTTTCCTGTTTGAGGACATATTGGAAGAAATGGGCAATATGTTTTTTTCCTTTCACTTCTTAAAGTTGGTAAAATTATATTCATTATATCGTCAAATTTCTCTAAAACTCTTATCAATGAGTTATTAAAATTACCATTTTTGTAATTTTTGGTTGAGCTTTTGAAAGTAAAATTGAAATTAAATCTTTTTAAAAATTCTATTAACATCTCATTGTTATGTTCACCAAAACTTTTAAATTTTTTAAAAGGGTCAGGAATATCAGTAAGTGGTTTACCAATATTTTCTCTTAATATTTGATCATTAGGTATGTTTTCGGGTATTTTTCTGAGACCATCCATATCGTCGGAAAAAGTTATTAATTCTGTTTCGATCTTCTTTATATGGTTAAGTGCATTTATCATCATTGATGTTCTTGAAACTTCACCAAACGTACCAATATGTGGAAGGCCACTTGGACCATATCCTGTTTGAAATATAATTTTATTTTTCTTCTTAATAATAGAGTCCCTATCCTTTAATAATTTTCGGATTTCAACAAATGGCCATGAAGAGGTTGATTTTATCAGTTCAGACTCTAGCATTACCTAGGTTTATAATAAGTTGAATTTTATTTCTATTTAAATATTGTCCAGTTTTTATGGCTACTAATAAAACAGTTTTTTTTATTATTGGTATTCTACTGATCATACTAGGCGTATTTATGCTTGCGCCATATGTAATTCAGTTAATATATGATGAAAATAGCAGCAGTTTTTTTTCATCTTCTATCATCACAATAATAATAGGTATTCTAATTGTTTTAACTAGCTTGACCAAAGAAAAACAATTAAATCTCAGACAAGCATTCTTATTTTCTTCTTTAGCATGGATTAGCATCGCTTTTTTTGGAAGTATACCTTTTGTATTATCAAATTTAGAACTCTCTTTTAGTGAAGCATTTTTTGAGAGCATGTCTGGTATAACAACCACGGGCTCAACTGTAATATTGGATTTGGACTCTTCGCCTAAAAGTATTTTACTTTGGAGAGCCATAATGCAGTGGTTAGGAGGCATAGGTATTATTGTTATGGCTACAACTGTGCTTCCATTGTTGAAAGTTGGAGGAATGCAACTTTTTCAATTAGATACATCTGGCACTGAAAAAATTTTACCTAAAACCGTTGAAATATCATTTTTGATTATATCCATTTACACTTCACTTACCATTGTATGTGCTTTTGTATATTGGCTGCAAGGCATGAGTGCTTTTGATAGTATTGCTCATTCATTCACTACTCTGGCTACTGGTGGTTTTTCTACTCATAATGAGTCGATTGGATTTTTTAATAATCCAGGAATTGAAATTACTGCAACAATATTTATTATACTTGGTAGCATACCGTTTATTGCTTATTTAAAATTTATTAAAGGTAATAAAAAAATTTTACTTCAAGATGTTCAAATAAGAGGTTTCTTATACCTTTTGTTTACGTCGATTTTTATTATGTTTTTATATTTATTTTTTAATAATTCAGAATTATCTTTTTTAGATAATTTAAGAATTTCCTCTTTTAATGTTCTGTCTATTTTATCTGGGACAGGATATGTAACAGATGATTTTGGATTGTGGGGTAAGTTCCCTCTAATTTTCTTTCTTTTTTTAATGTTTGTTGGTGGCTGTGCAGGATCCACTACATGTGGGATTAAAATATTCAGATTACAAATATTATTTTTATTTTTAAAAACACAAATTAAAAAATTGATATATCCAAATAGTATTTATTTGGTAAATTACAACAACCAAAAAATTGCAGATGGTTTTATCAATTCTGTAATTCTATTTATTTTTTCATATTTACTCATATTTTTTTTAGTAGCTATAATGCTTTCAATAACTGGATTAGATTTTCTATCAGCTATATCAGGTGCTGCTACAGCCATATCAAACGTAGGGCCTGGGTTAGGAGAAATGATTGGACCAAATGGTAACTTTAGTGAAGTTTCAGAAATATCTAAATGGATATTATCTTTTGCTATGCTGCTGGGTAGACTAGAAATTTTTGCTGTCTTAGTGTTATTTTTACCATCTTTCTGGAGAGCATAATTTAATCTATAATTATCACTATGGAAATTTATCAAAAACAATCTTTTAAAGACTCTTTCAAAGTTTATTTTGACAGAAGAATGTTGCGAATTCTTTTATTAGGAGCAATAAGTGGTTTTCCATGGGTGATTATAGGTAGCAGTTTAAGTCTTTGGCTAAAAGAAGATGGGTTAAGCAGAAGTACAATAGGTTGGGCTGGTCTTATCTTCGCTGTTTATGCTTTTAATTATTTATGGGCTCCATTAATTGATCGAGTTCGTATTCCATGGCTTACAAATAAAGTTGGGCACCGTCGTAGTTGGATAATTATAATGCAATTAATTATTCTTTTAAGTTTAATTTTTTGGAATTTTGTTGACCCAACAAAAAATTTAGCCTTAGTTATTTCAATTGGCTTAATAATTGCAATAGCCTCTGCAACTCAGGATATTACGGTAGATGCATTAAGGATAGAACAAATCGGAAAAAATGAAGGTAAGTCTATGCAGGCAGGTGCTGCCATTGCTGTAGTTGGTTGGTGGACTGGATACAAACTTGGTGGAGTTGTTGCGTTAAATTCTGCAGAATATTTTCAAAAATTAGGTATAGATAATTACTGGCAAATTACATTTTTAATTTTAGGAATAATCATCATTGCTTGTAATATTGCGTTAATGTTTGTTCATGAAAAAAAATCAAGTGAAAGATATGATGCACAAAGCAAAACAGATAAAATTATACAAAAAAAATTAGGTAGTAATAATTTTTTGGCTCCAATTATTGCTTGGATAAGTGGAACGATCGCTGGTCCTATAGTAAGTTTTTTTAAAAAAAATGGTTTTAAAATTGCGTTGGGTATTTTAGGCTTTGTTTTTCTTTTTAAAATCGGTGAGGCATTTCTTGGTAGAATGTCCATAATCTTCTATAAGGAGATTGGTTTTTCCAAAACAGATATTGCCATCTACTCTAAAGGTCTAGGCTGGATAACGACTGTTGTATTTACACTTTTGGGTGGACTATTTGCTATCCGATCAGGAGTTATTAAAGCAATGTTTGTGTCAGGAATTCTTATGGCATCTACAAATCTTTTGTTTTCTTTATTGGCTTGGTCTGGAAAGTCTGAATGGTTATTTGCTATTGCAGTTATTTTTGATGATATGGCTGCAGCATTTGCAACAGTTGCGTTCGTTGCTTTTATTTCAATGTTGGTTGATAGAACTTATACCGCAACACAATACGCTCTACTTGCATCAATTGGAACAGCGGGTAGAACTACATTAGCAGCCTCGTCAGGTGCAATGGTTGATTGGTTGAATGGGGACTGGGGAATATTCTTTATTATAACTGCTATTATGGTAATTCCTTCATTAGTTTTTCTCTTTTTTATTAAAAACGAAATTAAATTAAGTGAAAAATAGTTACGTAAATAATCTTACAATAACAAATCTTTATAAAAAAAAGAGTTTAAAATCTAAAATAGATACTCAATTACTTTATGGTGAAAACTTTAGAGTTATTAAAAAGATAAGTAGTTGGAAAAAAATAAGAATTGAGAGAGATGGCTACACAGGTTTCATTAAAGGTAAAAAATTTTCATACCCTATACAAGCAAACTTTAAAGTCTCAGTTTTAAAAGCAAAACTTTTTAGTAAACCTAATATTAAAAAAAGTTTAAATAAATTCCTTACTTACGATTCAAGATTAAAGGTGAATGAAAAAAAAGGTAAATTTGCTAAATTTGAAAATTATTGGATTAAAAAATCCGATATAAAAAAAATAAATTTTAAAAACAAAGATCTATTTAAAGATATTAAAAAATTCAAAAATATAAAATATCTATGGGGAGGTAAAAGTTACAGAGGAATTGACTGTTCTGCCTTAGTACAAGTTTGTTTAAATCAAAATAATAGATATTGTCCAAGGGATTCTAAAGATCAGGAAAAATATTTTAAAAAAAAAATACAACTTAAAAATATTAAAAAAAATGATATTATTTTTTGGAAAGGTCACGTTGCTGTTGCTTTATCGCAAAAAAAATTAATACACGCTTATGGCCCAATGAAAAAAGTAGTTATAATGAATATTGATAAAACGATTAAAAAAATTTATAAAACTGCAAGATTAAAAGTAACAAGTATAAGGAGAGTTTAAAATGCACTGGATCTTACTAGGAATAGCTATTGGAATAGTTATTTACCTAGGCGATAAATATATTTTTTAATAATTTTATCTATTAAATTTCATTGCTTGTGATGTAATAGATTACATAAATAACAGCTAAAATTTCCCAACCGCTCATTTTTAATACCCCTTTCTGACTCGATAAATTATATCAAAAAATTATGGCGTAGAGCAGGATTCTTAAAAAAGGTCAAAAAGTGTACTTACTAATTTAAAAAAACAGTATAGATTATTTATATGAAAAAATCTCAAGACAAGATAAATTCAAAAATATCTGACGCTGCCGATATCAGTAAGCCATGGGATAAAGATAATCAAGCGTGGTGGGATTGGTATGTTGGTCTAGCAGATAATGACAAAAAAAAGGATCCAATTATAAACGCCGAACCTTTACCGAATTTTGCAATCCCAACTGATGATGAGGTTGTTTCTGAACTGACTGAAGTTTACCCATTGAAAAATGAACAAATTGATTTCTTTAGAAAAAATGGTTTTATCAAACTCAAAAAAGTTTTCTCACCAGGGGCAGTGCTTAAACTTAGAGCTGAGTTGATCAAGCTTTTAAAAAAAGAATTTGATGTTGATCCTGATAAAGAAGCGCATGACAGATTCCTTAGTTTAGAAATGACATGGCCAAAAAATGAATTACTACGTTCCTATGTATTATCACCACGTCTAGGACAAATTTCAGCGGATCTACTTGGGGTATCAGCTGTTAGACTTTACCACGATAACGTTTTAGCAAAGCAAGCTGGTTGTGGTAGAACACCTTGGCACTTCGACGACCATCATTTTCCGTTAGATACTAATGATGTAGTCACTGCCTGGATACCAGCACAACCAACGCCTGTTGAGATGGGACCACTCTCTTTCGCCTATCCGCTAGATGTACACAAAATAGTAAATGCCGTTACATTTGAAAAGACTGGTACAGGCTATGACCGTGGAGTCTCAGAAGTTTTTAGAAAAAATGGTGTCACGGTAAATGAAACTCCATTCGAATTAGGCGAAGTTAGCTTTCATCATAATTTAAATTTTCATACTGCGTCCCGCAATAGAACTAATCGTAGCCGAGTAGCTCTAGCCAATACTTATTTTAGAGATGGGGCTCGAGTGATTAATTCTCCTACAATGGTTTCTGGTGATTGGCAAAAATTTATGCCAAATGTAAAACCAGGTGAAGTTGCTGCTAGTCCACTAAATCCAATTTGTTGGCCTATTGATGTCAAATAAAGATGTAAATGCTAAGAGCGGCCTCAGATCGATCTGGACTGACAGTCTTGCTAACAATCAACAGCCAGGTGATAAAGCGCTTCTAGCCCATCTAAGAACTGTGCATCAAAATAATGCAGGTTTCACTGAAAAGTGTGCAAGTTCCTGCCGTGATAAAGCTGGACGTAATAGTTATGAATGGTTAGCTGAAATTGTGCCTGATGTTGATGGTATCCGTGTGCTGGATCTTGCTTGTGGATCAGGACCATTACTAAAAATCTTATACGACCGTAATAAAAACTTTAAATTAAAAGGAGCGGATATAAGTCCTGAAGAATTAGAACTGGCTAAGGCGCGTCTACCAAAAGGTTCTGTTGATCTGTTTGAGTTAAAAGCACAAAATTTGACGGCTATTGATGATAACTCAATAGACGTTGTACTGTGCCATTGGGCTTTGACATTAATGAACCCAATTACTCCAGTGTTAAATGAAATCCGTCGTGTACTGTCCTCAGGTGGAAAGTTTGCAGCATTGGTCAATGGACCTATGGATGCAGCGCCAGGATATAGTGATGTATACAATTTAATCTATAAATATGTACAAGCTAAGCTACCCAGATATGGTGAGATTGATTTAGGTGATCCAAGAATACGTAGTACAGATAGCTTAAAAAATCTTTTAAGTGAGGCTTTTACAGATTCTAATATTAGCATCGAAACTAGCATGGTATCCATGGAAGGACCTGTTGCTGAAGTGGCCGAAACTACTGCGGGGTTTTTTTATGCTTCGTTTATTCTGTCACCAGAGACTCGTGAGGTAATGCTTTCAAAGTTATCTGATCTTCTCACGATATCAAAACAAAGTAGAGATCTTGAAAGGCAAGGACGTTTCTCAATGCCAATCAACCGTCTAGTGATCACAAAGTAAATAATTTTTTAGAAAATGGCGGAGAGAGTGGGATTCGAACCCACGAAACGGTTTCCCGTTTACACACTTTCCAAGCGTGCGCTTTCAACCACTCAGCCATCTCTCCATATTTTAAATAAAGAAAAAACCAGTTTTATATAAATTTTTTATAAATATCAAATAATTGCACCATCTAAATATTGTTCTATCCCTTATATTTAAGATATAAACTTTGGACATTAAATCAAAAATGAAGAAAAAAAATCTGGTTATAATTAATAATGAGAAAATGCTTAAAGATGGTGAATCGATTTTTTGCGATAATTTAGATTTAAAAGTTTTACCAGAAGGCTTAAGCCATTATTACGATGTAGAATATATTGTAAGAAAATCTAAAAAAAGAGGTGGTCAAAAATTAAATTTAAAAAATATTAAAATTTCATCAAACATAATTAGTTTTATAAGTAATGTCTTAAAAACATTTAAAAAAAATCCAAAATTTTTAATAATTTCTATAACGCCTTATACATTTTTAACGATGTTGATACTTTTTTTGTTTAGAAAAAAAACAATTTTGTATCTTTGGAGTGATGGGCATGAAGAGTGGAAGTATATACTAGGAAGCTGGTCTGTGTGGATTTTTCATTTAATGTTTATAGTGTGTACTAAAGCAGATAAAATTATAGTTTGTAATAAAAGACTTGTGAAAAAGGAATCTCATTTAATCTCAATTTCGCGGCTAGATAATAATTGGTTTGCAAATAAAAAAGAACCTGAACTTGATAAAGTAAAATTTTTATATGTAGGAAGACTTAGCGCAGAAAAAGGTATTTTTAATTTTTTAGAAATATTTAAAAAAACCAATTTAGACTCGGAGCTTTCAATTGTAGGTAACCCTAAAAATCATAATATAAAAGAAAATAATGTTAACATGCTAGGGTATATTTCTGATCCAAATTCATTAAAAAATGTTTATGATAATCATAATATAACTGTGCTACCCTCTTATACTGAGGGCTATCCTTATGTTGTCGACGAGTCTTTATCTAGAGAGAGACCTGTTATAGTTTTTGAGGAAATTTCTTATGTTGTAAATAATAAAAAAGGTATTTTTGTATGTAAAAGAGATTTAAGTTCATTTGAAAAAACGGTTAATGATATAATTAAAAACTATAAAAAGGTTCAAGAAGACATCAGAAACAATAAATTACCTACTAAAGAAAGTATGCTTAGACAAATTTCAAACATTATTGGAAATTAATAATTGAATTAAATGAAAAAGGGTAAATATTTAATTACTGGCTGTGCTGGTTTTATAGGTTCAAACCTAATAAAAAAAATGAACAAGAAGTATGATTTAATTCTTGTAGATGATCTGTCAGAAGGAAGTATAAACAATCTACCAAAAAATTTGAGAAAAAGGTTAATTAAAAAAAAAATTCAGAATATTAAAAAACTCTATACGAATAAATTAGATGGTATTTTTCACTTAGCAGCTCAATCTTCTGTTCCTCAATCACTAAAAGACTTTTACGCAAGTAGCTCAAATAATTTAAAAAGTACTCTTAAAGTATTTGATTTAGCAAATCGCTTTTCTGTTCCAGTGGTTTATGCATCTTCCTCTGCCATTTATGGAAATCTTCCTTTGGGAAATGATAAAATTGAAAAATTTTCTATCACTTCTCCGTATGCACAAGATAAATTAACTATCGAACATTATGCTAAAATGTACTTTAATATTTTTAAGATACCATCTGTTGGATTAAGATTGTTTAACGTATACGGCCCAGGCCAAAATCCACACAGTCCTTATTCTGCTGTTATTCCAATTTTTATTAATAGAATGAAAAGAAATTTAAAAATTATAATAAATGGTGGCTACCAGACAAGAGACTTTGTTTATATAGATGACATCATTAAAGTAATGTTTTTATCAATGAAAAAACTTCAGAGGCAAAAATCATATCATGTAATGAATGTTGGAACTGGAAAATCAATAAATATCAATAGATTATTTAATGTAATTAAAAAAAATTTAAGGGTAAGTCCGCGAGTTATTAAAAGAAAATTAGATAAATTTGATCCAAAAAAATCAAGCGGTAAATTTGATAAACTTAATAGTTTTTTAAATATCAAAAATTCAAAATTTGTTAAGCTAGAGGATGGAATAACAAAAACAATTTTGGCGATGAAGAAATAATAAATTA
>ENA-OSEY01002736-OSEY01002736.1-marine-metagenome-genome-assembly--contig:-NODE-2736-length-11166-cov-2.299576_pt1 | contig 11166 bp, 10 predicted proteins | sample MGYA00248465_ERZ534230 | MGnify/ENA primary metagenome ERZ534230 (study PRJEB26409, sample SAMN06344110) | marine metagenome | isolation source: Sea water from surface | place: Atlantic Ocean:Southern... | reverse complement strand
GTGCATATTGGTCGTCAATAGAAATATCCGAGAATACCTTATGTTCCACATGCCATCCTCCAATTACATTTTCTTTTCCTTGTACCTCAGTTGAATTAAATCTAGCTTGGACAGTGTCAGAATATGTTTCGTTAGCAATGTCGAAGTTTTTGGAAACATAGTCTTCTGCCATTTGTTTTACTTTTGTTGAAAGCTCATCTGTTCTTTTAAGAACTCCTGCATTATCTGCTGTTGGTTGTTCGCATGCTACAAACATAAATGAGGCTAATATAATTAGCATTATTTTTTTCATTTTATAAAAGATTATTGGTTAGTAGCTTAAATATAATAAATTATCTAACATGTTGTGTTTCAACAACATTATACTCCTTTTAAAATTAAAACTACTCCAGAAACGATAAGTATTAAAGAAACTATAGAATTCACAATTACTATTCCTTTTCCTGTTAAAAGAGATTTAAATCTATTTGCAACAGAAATTTTTAGCAGGTCAGTAATAAAGTATGAAAGAAGTACTATTGAAAAAAACAAAACAAAGCTTGTAAATGATTTGCCGCTAGCCGGCGATGAGACAATGGTAACTCCTCCCCAAAAAATGAATACTCCTACGTTTAGAATATTTATAGCAAACCCTTTTGCTGCTAGTCCGAAATAATTTTCTTTGGATTCCTGAATTTCTGGTTGATCTTTACTTTTTTTATTTCTGTTAATCCACGAAAAAAGACCATATAAGAGTAATATTGTTCCACCTAAGACAAAAAGCCCTTGCTTATTTTGATCATCCTCTAAGAGCTGAAAACTTCCCAAATAACAAATACCAATAAAGCAAACATCTGCAAACATAACTCCTAGGTCGAATGCTACTGCTGCTTTAAATCCTTTTGTAATACTTGTTTCTAATAGAACCCAAAAAACAGGGCCCATTATAAATGCAGTAAAAAATCCTACCGTGATTGGTGTTAATATGCTGAAGTCCACTATTCGTTGTAAATATAATTCACAACTCCTCCTAAAGAAATACTCTCAACTATTTTGTCTGTTTTTTCATGTACGTTTATCACCCCACCTAGCTTGCTGTTTGCTTCAAGTTCTTTGGTTGCTGAAACCTCTATTAACCCTCCTGTTGTGGATGTCGCATAGGTTTCGGTTGTTGTAAGTTTTTCTGCGTTTATTTCTGCTCCGGTAGACGTGGAACAGTCGTGATATTCAGCGTTGCCTGATAGATTTACTGTAGACCCGGTTGCTGAGGTTGTGTTTAAAGTGTTTAGAGCGACAATAATATTCACGGTTGATCCCGTGTTAGCCTTTAAATTTAAATCTGCCTGCTTAATTGTATCTTTTGAAAAGACATTAGATCCTTCGTGAGATATTATATTATAAAGTGTTTTATAAAATAAGGTAACTTTTGTTTTGTCTCCAGAAAATCTTCTTTCCAGGTTTAATCTTATTTTTAAATCTCCGTTTTTATTTTTTACAACAACGAAGTTTGTGTTTTTACCTGTAATTTCTACTTTGTTTTCATCGGACTTAACAAGCTCTAAGTTTATTCCGTCATAAACAGCGACTTTTGAGAAATCTCCTAAATCTCTATCAATCTTAGACTGTCCTAAAAATGTAAATGTTCCAAGCAAAAAAATTATAACTATATGTTTCATGTCTTAAAATTATTAAATAATTGTAAAATCTAAATGTTTTTTAACTAAATCTGCTTTTTTTACTTCAACAGCAATACGATCCCCAAGCTGGTATTTGTTTTTATTTTTCTTTCCTATCAGTGATGCTTCTTCACTATTATAATAATATTTATCGTCTTTTATGTCTTTGACATAAACCATTCCTTCACATTTACTGTCTTCTAGTTCAACATATATTCCCCAATCTGAAACTCCTGAAATAATTCCGTTAAATGTTTCTCCAATTTTATTTTGCATATATTTTATCTGCATAAACTTTATTGACTCTCTTTCTGCTTTAACAGCAATATTTTCTTGTTCAGAGCAATGGACCGCTTTTTTTTGTAGGTTTTTATCTAGTCTTCCATATTTTTTTTCAAGAATATCTTGTAATAGTCTGTGTACAAGTACATCGGGATATCTTCTAATTGGAGAAGTAAAATGTGTATAATTTATAAAAGCTAATCCGTAATGTCCAATATTATTTGTTGAGTACTCTGCCTTACTCATACTTCTTAAAGCCAAAGACTCAATTAAATTCTGTTCTTCTTTTCCTCTAATATTATTAAGTAACTGATTTAAGGATTTTGATATTCCTTTTGAACTTGTTAAATCTAGACTATATCCAAAGCTTTTAACTATGTGTTTTAATGATTTTAACTTTTCATTATCAGGTAAATCATGAACTCTATATATATACTTTTGTTTTTTTATTTCTGTGAAGAGTTCAGCAACTTTTTTATTTGCTATTAACATAAACTCTTCAATTAATTTATTTGCATCTTTTGATTCTTTTAATAGAACGCCTGTTGGATTTTTATTTTCATCTAACTTAAAATAAACCTCTTTTTTGTTAAAATTTATAGATCCTTTTAACTCTCTTTTTTTTCTTACCTCTTTGGCTATTTTATCCATTATCAAAACAGCGTCCACTACTTGATCATCAACTTTATATTGTTTACCAGTTAAAGAATTTTTTTCGCTTATTATATTTTGTTTTGTATCTATAATTTCCTGAGCTTCTTGATATGAAAATCTATAATTACTGTTAATTATCGTTCTTCCGAACCAGTGCTCTATTATGTTTCCTTTCTTATCAATTTTGACAGAAACCGAAAAAGTTAATTTTTCTTCATTTGGTCTCAATGAACAAACTTTATTAGATAATTTTTCTGGTAACATTGGTATTACTCTGTCTACTAAATAAATTGAAGTTGCTCTGTTATAAGCTTCCTTGTCAAGTAAAGTTCCAGGTTTTACATAATGTGAAACGTCTGCTATATGAATCCCTATTTCAAAAGTTTCTTTATCTATTTTTTTAAATGAAAGAGCATCGTCAAAATCTTTAGCGTCAACAGGATCAATAGTAAAAGTTAAGATGTCTCTAAAATCTCTTCTTTTCTTTATTTCCTCAGCTGATATTGACTCGCTTATATTTTTTGTGAACTCTATAACTTCGTTTGAGAAAGATATATTAACATTATGTTGTGTTAATATAGAATCAATTTCCGTTTCATGATCACCTGGCTTACCCAAAACTTTTTCAATATTTCCAATTGGAGAAAGGTCCTGTTTTTTCCAATCTAATATTTTAACAAGTACTTTATCTCCATTTTCTGCCTTATTTATATTAGTGCTCGGAATAAAAATATCAGTTTGTACTTTTCTATCCTCTAATAATGCGAAAGCAAAGTTTTTATTTATTTGAATAATTCCAACATACTCTTTTTTATCCCGCTTAATTAAACCTATAATATTAGCTAAATAAAATCCTTTTCTTTTTCTACTTAATATTTCAAATTCAACAAAATCATCATGTAAATAATTAATTATTGGAGATTTTAGTTTTATAGTGTGATTTATTTTATCACATACAATAATAGGATCTTTTTTATTTGAGAAATCTATATAACCGTTGTAGTATTTACTACTGTTTGTTTTTTTATATTTTTTTCTCATAACTACAAAAGTAAGGCTATTAGTATTATTTAATATCAATTAGCTTTTTACTTATAAACACATAATAATATTATAAATAAATTTTTAAAATAAATTTTAGTTATATAATAGCTTGTTAGTTTATATAATAACTTTATAATTATAATTTGTTTTTATAATTATTAATAATGTATTAATATAAAATAAACACAATATTTACACATAAATAATTATTTATCAATTACTTAAATACTATATTAACATTATTAAAAAATAAAAAAAATAAATAAATATTGAAAAAAAAATAATTAATAATTATTGAAAAAGAGCTAATCTATTTTAATAAGTATTAAATTAATTATGAAAACTAATAATGAAACAGTAAATAAATACAATTAATACTATTTTATTAAACATTATAAACAAAGAACTAACAAGTTATGAATATATCAATAGGTAATGATCATGCAGGAGTTGATTATAAGAATTATATAATTAAAAACTTAGAAGAAAAATATAACATAGTTAATCATGGTACTGATGATATAAATAGTGTTGATTATCCAGACTTCGCTCACCCTGTTTCACTAGATATTGATAATAGAAAAAGTGATTTGGGAGTATTGATTTGTGGAAGTGGAAATGGAGTAGCAATGACAGCCAACAAATACAAAAAAGTAAGAGCTGCATTATGTTGGAGTGAAGAAATAGCAAAGCTTGCAAAACAGCACAATAATGCAAATGTTGTATGTATTCCTGCAAGATTTATTTCAAAAGAAGATGCTTTACAAATAGTCATATCATTTATTGATACTAAATTTGAAGGAGGTAGACACGAAAGAAGAGTTAATAAAATTTAAATGATAGCTGCAAAAACATTTTATGAACTTAATAATAAAGAACTTTATCAAATTTTGAGATTAAGATCTGAGGTTTTTGTTGTTGAGCAGGACTGTGTTTATCAAGATTTAGATAATAAAGATCAGATTTCTATTCACATCTTTCAAAAGGAAAAAGACGAAATAGTAGCCTATACAAGAATTTTTAAATCAGGTGATTATTATAAAAACCCCTCTATTGGAAGGGTGGTGGTATCAAAAAAAAATAGAGGAAAAGAGCTTGGAAAAAAAATTATGATTCATTCAATTGAGTATATAAAGAAAAACCTTAAAGGAGAAAAAATAGAATTATCGGCTCAAAAATATTTAGATAAATTTTATAAAGACTTAGGTTTTTATAAAATTGGAGAAGACTATTTAGAAGATGGTATTCCTCACCAAAGAATGATTAAAGAAATAAATTAACTAATAAACAAATATGGAAAATACACAAATAATGAAAGAAGCTCAGGAATCCTTAAAAGGAAAATGGGGTATTTCAATAGCAGCATGCTTAATAGTAGCAATAATTACTATTCTCGTTAATCTTATTGGAGGATTTTTAATTAACGAAGACTGGGGAGGGAACATTTTATCCTTATTTATTGTACCTCCTATCGGAGTTGGTATGGCTTTATTTTTTATTAATCTTCATGATGGTAATAAACTAGAAATTAGAACTATTTTTAATCCATTTAAAGAAGTTTGGCTTAATTCAGTATTAGCTTATTTTATGATGATTGTGATTATAATTATAGGTTCTATATTATTTATTATCCCAGGAATTATAGCATCCCTTATGTTCTCTCAGGTGTTTTATATAATAGGGGAGGACAATAAAATTGATCCCTACAATGCTCTTGTAAAAAGTAAAAAAATGATGGAAGGAAATAAGTGGAAGCTCTTTAAAATTATTTTAAGAATACTATTATTAGCAATCGTTTGTATTCTTACTTTAGGAATTGGTTTTATTTGGTTGGCACCATATCAAAATGCAGTATATGCTAAATTTTATAATGTGATAAAGCAAGGGAAAGACTAATCGGATAAAATTAGTATTTCAACACGCCGATCTTTATCCTCGCTTCCTCCCAGAGGAAACTTATGAGCTAGGCCTTCATATGACATTCTTTCTTTTGAAATACCTTTTTCTAGTAGAAAATCATAAACAAATTTTGCTCTTGCTATAGATAAATTTTTTTTATTAGTCTTTCGATCTACAGCGTCTGATTCGCCTTCAGTACAACAAACATGACCTTGAATTACAAAAGAAAAGGATTCTTTCTTTAATGTTTCAGCAACATTATCTAAAACTCTTTTAGATCCCATAGTTAAATAGCTATAACCTGTAATAAACAGTACATTATCAAGCAAAATTTTATTTTCTTCTTTTTTAATTACCTCAGTTTCTTTTTCAACTTCTGGATAACTAATTACAATATCAACTCTTCTATTTAAAGCTCTAATCACAGAAGCATCTGTCTCGTCTACAATATTTAAAAGAAGTTCACCACGGCCGTCAACAGTAACAATTTTTTCTGGAAAAAACGAAGCTTCCCCAAAAATTGTTTTTATTGCATCAGCACGATTTTGAGATAATTCAAGGTTATAGTTGTTGCTACCTCTATCGTCACAAAATCCATAAATTTCTATTTTTTGTACTTCATCTTTTGTTAAAGAGCTAAGAAACTTTTGTAATCTCGTTTTTTCTGTTTTGGTTAAATTATATACATCAGTATCAAAGTATACGGAATGTTCAACATTAAACTGAGCTTGTAGACCAAAACTTAAAAGGAAAGCAAAAAGAACAATTATTTTATTCAAGACAACTTTTTATTTTTAAAAGACAAAAGTAGCGATTTCATAGATTCTTCAATAGATTTAAAAGACTCTTCCTTTGAAGAAAAGTAAATAAAAACAAGATTATAAGGAAAATTTTGGCTTAAGAACTCATGACCATTTACTCTTAAAGCTTCTTTCATTAATCTCTTCAGTTTATTTCTAGTTGTAGCAAGTGCGTGGGTTTTTTTACCAACAGAAAAAGCAATCCGCAAACTATTCTCTTTATCAGACTTAATATAGTAAAGAGAAATTAATTTTGAGGAAAGCTTAGAACCATCTTTAAAAACTAAATCAATTTCAGAAGTGCTTTTTAAAGAATTACTTTTATTTACAGGAAAAGGACGCACACTATAAGTTTAAAGAATTATTAATTCTGTCAATGTCGGCCATCTCATTTTTTGGATCTATTATTATTTTAGAAACAACGTTAGAATCTATGTTTATCCAAAACTCATAATAGGGTTTTGCCCAGCTCCAAGAATCTAAAAGAGTAGAATTATTTAATGGTTTAGATCCCCGCATTTTAGTCATAGGAATATTATAATCTAAATAATCCCCAGATTCTAAAACAATTCTTATGTCGATAGGCATTCCCATTTGACCGATTCTTTTTAAAACAATTTTAGTCTTATTATCTACACCATAAACAGAATTAATTGAATAATCTATAGTCATTGTGGATTGCGCCCAATCAAGTAAATACCAATCTAATTCCAGACCTGAAACCTTTTCGGCAGAACGTATAAAATCATTGGGTTTTGGGTGTCTAAAAGACCAATCATTAAAATATTTTTTTAAAGTATTATCAAAGTTTTCTTTCCCAATTATATATTGTAGCTGAGACAAAAAGATAGATCCTTTATCATAAGCACTCATACCGTAACCTGTGTTGAATTTAAATCTATCAGCATGTGTTGTCATTGGTTCTTCAAGTCCTGTTGCGACCCACCTAAAATAATCCTTATATGCATTTGCATTAGGAAGAGCTTTTCCTTCGTTTAATATAACGTTCATAGCAACATCATCAATGTAGCTCGTAAAACCCTCATCCATCCAGGAGTGCTTAGACTCATTGGTGGCCATTAAAAATTGAAACCAAGTGTGGGCAATTTCGTGAGAAGTTACAGAATATAAACTTCTCATTGTCGGATGACCAACACCATCAATAAATGTACACATAGCATATTCCATTCCACCGTCTCCGGCCATAATCACAGAATATTGAGCGTATGGATACTTACCAATTTTTTCACTAAAAAAGCTTAGAAATTTTGCCGCATTAGGCTGAAAATCTTTCCATAAATCAACATATTCTGAGTCCCTTTTGTAAAAGAAATGCATCCTAGGACCATTTTCTATATCGCGAAAATCGTGAACAAAATCAGGGTCAGCAGCCCAACTAAAATCATGCACATCAGGAGCTATAAAGCGCCAAGAAATTTTATCACCGTGAACTATACCTTCTTTTAATGGAGCATATCCATGGCCAATTAATTCAGGGTTTTGCAAATATCCAGAAGCAGCAACAACATAGTCTTTGTCTATATTAATAGTAACATCAAAATCACCCCAGATTCCGTAAAACTCTCTTCCTATATACGGATTCGCATGCCATCCCTCATCATCGTACTGGCAAAGCTTAGGATACCACTGAGACATTGAAAAAGCAACATTGTCTTCGCTGTTTTTTCCAGACCTTCTTATCATTGCAGGTGTTTGAATAAAAAACTCCATTTCAAGCACTGTGCTCTCTCCAGCTTTAATCGGGCTAGCTAGCGCAACCTCTAAAATTGTTTCTTCAACTTTGAACTTAACAGGAACACTATCCTGAAGCATCCATTTTATTTGAACATCCCCCCAGTCTTTTTCTTCTAACATTAGAATGTTTCTTGACATAGTTCTTGAATCGTCAGCGGAGTATCTCGAGTTTTGTTCTAGATCTGTGCCAGGCTTAAAAGCATTAAAATATAAATGATAAAAAACTCTATCCAAGTCGTCTGGAGAATTATTAGTATAGACCAGGTTTTGAGTTCCTTTATAGGTGTGGTTTTCAACATCAACATCAATTACCATAGTATAGTCTACTTCTTGTTGCCAACGCCATTCATTTTCTTGGGAAACCCCCAAGCTAAAGAAAAAAATAAATAAAAAATAGATTGTGTTTTTCATAAATCTAAAAGTTTTAAAGTGCTCTTTAATCTAATACCACGTTCCGTTTGATGAATCAAACCAAGCTCCTCAAAAGCATCGTGCTCAAAAAACAAAAGTACATTATTATCGTTACAGAAATTCAAGAAAGATTCCTTTTCCTTTAATGAAGTTAAAGGCCTAATATCATATCCTGGAATATAAGGAAGAGGGACATGCCCAGCCGTAGGTATAAGGTCTGCTGCAAAAGCAATTTTTTGACCTTTGAAATTAATTATAGGTATCATTTGTTTTTCAGTATGACCATCAACAAATAATACATCAAAGCCTAAATCGCAATGAGTTAAATAATTGTTTTCATCTTTTTTTAAAAAGTTTAATTGTCCTGACTCCTCTACAGGCACAAAATTTTCCTTTAAAAAAGAAGCAACTTCTCTTTTATTGGGGCTGGTAGCCCACTCCCAATGAGCCTTATTGCTCCAATACTTAGCGTTTTTAAAAGTTGTTTTATAAGAGTCCTCACCAACTCTAATAACACCACCACCACAATGATCAAAATGTAAATGTGTCAAGAAAACATCTGTTACATCATCAGCACTAAACCCACATTTTCTAATTGAAGACTCTAAGGTTTCTTCACCCCAACGATGGTAATAACTAAAAAACTTTTCACTTTGTTTGTTGCCCATTCCAGCATCAATGAGGGTCAGCCTATCTCCCTCTTCAACTAGAAGGCAGCGCGCAGCAATTTTTACCATATTGTTATTGTCTGCAGGGTTGGTTTTTTGCCAAATAGACTTTGGAACCACACCAAACATAGCTCCTCCATCAAGCATAAAGTTTCCCGCAATAATTGGATGCAAATTCAAGTGAAATTATTATTTACTATTTTTATTAAATATAAAACAATATTTTTGAAGAAATTAGAGAGAACATTATCGCTGCCAGGAGCTATTGCAGTTAGTATTGGAGGAATGTTAAGCGGGATATTTGTTTTGCCAGGATTGGCTGTTGGAATTACTGGGTCATCAGTATGGCTAGCCTTTCTTGTAGCGGCTCTATGTATTCTTCCTGCAGTCCTTTCAAAGTCAGAGCTAGGCACAGCAATGCCTAAATCAGGTGGAACGTATGTGTATATCGAGAGAGCTTTTGGGCCCTTGTTTGGAACCATTGCAGGAATAGGATTGTGGCTTTCACTGCTTTTAAAAAGTGCGTTTTCTCTTGTTGGGCTGAGCGCTTATTTGTATGTTGTTGTAAACATTGACGAAGCTTATACCAAAGCCATCGCTCTTCTGGCGCTTTTGCTTATCTTTTTATTAAACGTGTTTGGCCTAAAAAAGGTTGAGAAAACACAATTATTTATAGTCTCAACGAGTATTATTTCATTGATTGTAATAATTGCTCTTGGTCTAACTTCTTTTGACACAAAGCTAACTGAGCCAGTTTTTTCTGATGGAACCAACGGATTTATTGCAGGGGTTGCATTTCTATATATTTCATATGCAGGTGTAACAAAAATTGCAGCCATAGCAGGTGAAATAACCAACCCGTCTAAAAACCTTCCACTAACAATGATAATTTCATTGTTTCTAATAACCACAATATACTGCTTAGTAGCACTAGCGTTAGTTGGTAACGTTGAAGCGTCTATTTTAGCAACCGATATAAAACCTATACACACATTATTTCAAACTATTGGCGGGGATACTTTTGGTTTAATCGCAGGAGTTGTAGGGGCGCTAACACTTTTATCAATGGCAAACTCAGGCGTCTTAGCCTCTTCTAGATTCCCCTTTGCCATGTCCAAAGACGGATTACTTCCAAGCTACTTAGCAGGGATCAACTCAAAATTTATGACACCTGTCTCGGCGATTCTTACAACATCAACTCTTATTGCATTAGCAATTATTTTTTTAGATGTAGTGAAGATCGCAAAATTAGCAAGCGCGTTTAAAGTCTTAATGTTTATTTTCAACGAGCTCACAGTCATTGTTTTAAGAGAAACAAACGCTCAGTGGTATAAGCCAACCTTTAAATCCCCAATGTATCCTTATGTACAGATTTTTGGAATTTTAAGCGGGATTGTGTTGTTGGCTTATTTAGGGATTATGCCTGTAGTTTCTGTAATTGGTGTTGTAGTCTTAGGGTTCCTAATATTCTTAGTTTACGGAAGCAAATCCGACAGAAGCGGAATTGCTTCAAGCTATGGAATTCTTTCTTTTTTTAGAAAAGACGCTACAAAAATTAGAGAATATTCAGAAGAAACAGAGAGCACAGAAGACGCAATAACTACTAAAGCTGAAGTTGTTGTGCCTTTACTTGGAGAGGAAACCTCACCAGAAACATTGGTTGAAATAGCAGCAGCTCTAAAAAGCACAAATGAGGTTCAGGCTTTTGACATAACCGAGGTGCCAAATCAAACAGATTCATCGGTTTTCATGGAAGATTCACCCGAGTCAACTTCTTTAAAAAGAAGAATAAAACGCCTTTCAGACTCAAAAGACCTAAATGTTGGTTTTGAGGCTGTAGTTACATATGAACTGTCCCAAACCATAAACAAACTTAGTTCTCAGGAAAGCTGCGAATGGCTGGTCATGGGGTGGGGAGCAAGACCAAATTCGGGAATATTTATCAGCAACCCGATTGGTTGGTTGCTTGCAAATATTAATTCAAACCTTGCTCTCTTT